>Ga0247770_1000476_pt1 | contig 38578 bp, 33 predicted proteins | sample UWRJL136409B6_FD_179943 | JGI IMG/M metagenome (GOLD analysis project Ga0247770, IMG submission 179943) | Plant litter microbial communities from Arlington Agricultural Research Station in Wisconsin, United States - UWRJ-L136-409B-6 | ecosystem: Environmental > Terrestrial > Plant litter >... | reverse complement strand
CGCTTGGGCGGCTCCGCGCCCCCTCCTGACCGCTGGGGCGGTCTGTCCTCCCCCGTTCCGGGAGAGGTTGGCTCGCCACGGGATTTCGTGTGCGCCGAAGCTCGCGACGCGGTGGAAAAAGCTCCCTCCCCCACAGGCGTCCCGCCTGTGGGGGAGGGTTGGGGAGGGGGCCGCCGCGGCATGCGACGCGGCCCGTCTAAACGCACCGCCGTCGTCGGGTCGGACCCGCGAGACGAGTCAGCCGATTCTCACCGCACGCTCTCGTAGTCCGGCGGCGGGGGTGGCGGGGCGCCGTCGGCGGGACAGGCGGCGCGCCATTCCTCCAGGGAGCGGCGGTAGGTGGTGTCGCGGGCGGCCTGGGCGCGGAGGGTGCCGCAGAAGCGGTGCAGCTGGCGCAGGCTGTCCGCCGGGCTCCACGCGGTGCGGAAGCGCACGGAGCGGATGGCCGCCAGCGCCGCCGCCCGCCCGGCCGAGTCCGCCGCCGGCCCCCAGCCGATCACCAGCAGGTGGTTCCCCATCCCGCCCTCGCGCCACCACCCCTCCACCACGTCGTGCCCCACCACGCGGCCGGGCTCCGCCGCCACCTCGCGCCCTCCCGCGCGCACCACCGCCTCGCGCCCGCCGATCTGGGAGACGCAGCTCCATCCGCCCGGCACGGTGTCCCCCCGCTCGCGCGGATCGCCGGTGAAGCGGCCGTAGTCGAAGGCGATGGCCCGGTCGCCGGCCACCCACGTCCCCACGTACGAATCGACGCCCGTCGCCACGCGCTCCGCGTAGCCGGGCGGCAGCTTGAAGACGAACGGCCCCGCGTCCACCACCTCCCACCCCGCCGTATCCACCGCCGCCCCCCACCGGCACCCGTCCGCCTGCTCCTCGCCAGCGCGCGCGGCCGGCTCCCCGTCCCCACAAGCAGCGAGGACGAGGCAAACGAGCAGGGCGGAGGATGCGAATCGCGTCTTCATCATTCCGTGGTCGACTCCGAGCAAGAACCCCTCCCGGCACCGCCGGGAGGGCGCCGAATCTCGTTCGCCCGCCCGGCGAGCGTCAACCGCGCGACTGGCGTCGGGCAGCAACGCTGACACCGCCCAACGAGCCGGCCGGCAAGCCCGGGTGCAACGATCCGTCGCGGACGTGAGATCAAGCCCCCGCCGCACCTCCGCACCTCCGCACCTCGGCACGTTCGCACCTTCGCACTCTCGCACTTCCCCGCCCTTCTCCCCGCGCGCACCTCCGGCTGTTATCTTACCCGCCTTTCGGCGCCTCCCCTCGGGCGGCGCGGCCGATATCCGTCAACGAAGACTGGCGATGAGCAATCTCGATACTTCGCGGTTCATCTACTCGATGAAGGACCTGACCAAGGTCGTCCCGCCCAACCGCACCATCCTCAAGGGGATCTGGATCTCCTTCTATCCCGGCGCCAAGATCGGCGTGGTGGGGAGCAACGGGAGCGGCAAGTCCAGCCTGCTGCGCATCATGGCGGGGGTGGACAAGGACTTCAACGGGGAGGCGTGGGCGGCCGAGGGCACCCGCATCGGCTACCTGGCGCAGGAGCCGGAGCTGGACCCGGCGCTGGACGTGCGCGGCAACGTGGAGGAGGCCGTCCGCCACAGCCGCGAGGTGCTGCGCCGCTTCGAGGAGGTGAACCTGGCCTTCGCCGAGCCCGACGCCGACTTCGACAAGCTGCTGGAGGAGCAGGCCCGCCTGCAGGACCAGATCGACGCGGCCAACCTGTGGGAGCTGGACCGCAAGATCGAGATCGCCATGGAGGCGCTGCGGCTCCCCCCGGGCGACGCGCGCGTGGAGAACCTCTCCGGCGGCGAGCGGCGCCGGGTGGCGCTCTGCAAGGTGCTGCTGGAGGAGCCCGACATGCTCCTGCTGGACGAGCCCACCAACCACCTGGACGCCGAGAGCGTGGCCTGGCTGGAGCACCACCTGGCCGCCTTCACGGGGACCATCGTGGCCATCACCCACGACCGCTACTTCCTGGACAACGTGGCGGAGTGGATCCTGGAGCTGGACCGCGGCGAGGGGATTCCCTGGAAGGGGAACTACACCAGCTGGCTGGAGCAGAAGCAGGAGCGGCTGCGGCGCGAGGAGAAGCAGACCTCGGCCCGCACGCGCACGCTGGAGCGCGAGCTGGAGTGGGTGCGGCTGGCTCCGCGCGCGCGGCAGGCCAAGAGCAAGGCCCGCATCAGCAGCTACGAGCAGCTGCTGAACGAGGACCCGCGCGAGAAGCTGTCGCGGGCGGAGATCGTCATCCCCAACGGGCCGCGGCTGGGCGACGAGGTGGTGCTGGCCGAGAACGTGTCCAAGGCGTACGGCGACCGGCTCCTGGTGGACGGCGTCAGCTTCCGCATTCCGCGCGGCGGGATCGTGGGCGTCATCGGGCCCAACGGCGCGGGGAAGACCACGCTCTTCCGGATGATCACCGGCCAGGAGCAGCCCGACAGCGGCACGCTCAAGGTGGGCCAGACGGTGGAGCTGGCGTACGTGGACCAGAGCCGCGACTCGCTGGACGGCGAGAAGACCGCGTACCAGGAGATCAGCGGCGGCCAGGACACCATCAAGCTGGGGCGCGGCGAGGTGAACGCCCGCGCCTACGCCTCGTGGTTCGGCTTCCGCGGGAGCGACCAGCAGAAGCTGGTGAAGGTGCTCTCCGGCGGCGAGCGCAACCGCGTGCACATGGCCAAGGTGCTGCAGAAGGGCGGCAACCTGATCCTCCTCGACGAGCCCAGCAACGACCTGGACGTGGACACGCTCCGCGCGCTGGAGGACGCCCTGCTGGAGTTCGCCGGGTGCGCCATGGTCATCAGCCACGACCGGTGGTTCCTGGACCGCATCGCCACGCACATCCTGGCGTTCGAGGGCGAGAGCGAGGTCGTCTTCTACGAGGGCAACTACCAGGAGTACGAAGCCGACCGCAAGCGCCGCCTGGGCGCCGCGGCCGACATCCCGCACCGCATCAAGTACAAGAAGCTGGTGCGGGCGTAGGATCATACGCGACGGAGGGGAGCCTGGCGGCTCCCCTCCGTCTCATCCGGACGTTCTCTCTTCCGCCGAACGGGTCCCCCATGATGTTCGATCCCCGGCTCGCCGACGCGAACTATCGCTCGTTCCCACCTTTCGCGGAGTGGGCGCGCTGCCAGGTGGATCCCGTCCGCTGGGATCGGTACACGGCGATCCTGACCGAGCGAGGGAAGGCGTCGCCGGAGCAGCTGGCCGAAGCCCGCGAGGTGGTGAAGCGCGCGGCCGCGGTGGACACGGGCGCCATCGAGGGGCTCTACGAGACGGACCGGGGGTTCACCTTCACCGTGGCGACGCAGGCGGCGATCTGGGAGGCGGCGCTGGACGCGAAGGGCCAGCAGGTCCGCGCGCTGATCGAGTCCCAGCTGAAGGCGTACGACTACGTCCTGGACGTGGCGACGCAGAACACCCCCATCTCCGAGGCGTGGATCCGCACGCTGCACCAGGAGCTCTGTGGCGCGCAGTCGACCTACTCGGTCATGACGGAAGTGGGGCCCCAGACGCAGCGGCTTCCCATCGGCGAGTACAAGCACCTCCCCAACCACGTCCGGGTGGCGGACGGCAGCGTCCACTCCTACGCTCCGGTGGACCTCGTTCCGGCGGAGATGCACCGGCTGGTGGAGACGCTGCGAAGCGAGGATTTCCTTGCCGCGCACCCCGTGCTGCAGGCCTCCTACGCCCACTATGCATTCGTGATGATCCACCCGTTCGCGGACGGGAACGGCCGCGTGGCCCGGGCGCTCGCCTCCATCTACACCTACCGATCGCACTCCATCCCGCTGCTGATCCTGGTGGAGAACCGCAAGGAATACCTGGACTCACTGGCGGCGGCGGATACAGGCGAGCACCAGGTCTTCGTGGACTTTGTCATGGAGAGGGCGCTCGACGCCATCCTGCTGGTCAACGAAAGCCTCGGCACGGCGCTCGCGCCGCAGCCCGAGGATGCGCTCGGAGCACTCGAAGCATTGTTCACGCTGAAAGCGGGTTATACGCGGGAGCAGGTCAACCAGGCCGGCATTCGGCTCTTCGAGCTGTTCCTGGACGAGCTGAGAGATCGTGTCGGAGCGATGGGCCAGGAGGAGCGGCTCATCTTTCAGATCATCCCCTCGAAGAACACCTCGTATCAGCTGACGCTCCCGCGATCGCGCACACCATCACCCGCTCGTTCGCTCACTCTTTTCCTTGAGGCAGAAGAGCCCCTTTCCGCTTCCGTCAGGCGCAGGTTTGGACTCGCTGTACCAACCGACGCGGGACGCGATGACGACGCCAGCATCGTAGACCTGGGCACTCAAACGAGAGTGTTCTCGGCCCGAATGGCCGAACTCGTGCCGGACATCACCGCGGCGCTTCGGATGCGGATGTCGATCGCGATACAGCGGGTGCTGGGCGAGAGTATCGATGCCCTGGTTCGCCAAGCGCAAACGAAGGTTCATCCCGAACGCGGCGCCCCTCCCCGCGACTGAAGGTCCGTGACGGCTGGAGAGCGGAATGCACGACAGATCACCCGGGAGACCTCGATCTCCCGGGCGATTTCATTGCTGGCAGATTGTAGTCTCGGAATTGCGAGCGTCCGGATCATCCCGAACAGGAGACCGATGCCATGCACCGATCGTATCGAACCCGCGCGAGCCTGGAGGAGGACGGCGCGCTCGTCCTCAAGAACCTGCCGTTCCCGCCGGGGACACGGGTGGAGGTGACCGTGCGCGCGGCCGACGCGAGCGCGCAGGCTGGCGAGGCGCCACACGGCTCCTCGAGTTCGGCCGAGATGATGGAGCCCGTCGTGGAGCACGAGTGGGACGTGCTCGAGTGATGGTCGTCGCGGCTCGCCAGGCGGCTACCTCGACGACAGGACGAAGGTGTTGCCGTCCGGGTCGTTGAAGACGGCGCTGGTGCCCCACGGCTCGGTCTTCGGGGGCTGGCGGAACTCCACGCCGCGGGCGGAGAGCTCGTCGTGGGTCTTCCGCACGTCGTCGGCGAGGAAGGCCATGTTCATGAGGACGCCCACCTGGTGCTCGGGGCGCATCGGCTTGACGATCACCACGCCGGTCTCGGCGCCGGGGATCTTCAGCTCGATCCAGCGCGAGTCGGGGCCGAACGGCTGGTCCGTGACGATGGCGAAGCCCAGCTTGCGCGTGTAGAAGTCCAGCGCGGCGTCCTGGTCGCTGACGTAGACGCTGACGAACTTGACGGCCTTGATCATCTCGGGCGGCTCCGGTTCCGTGTTGCTGGCGAGGGCGATGCGCGGCGACAATGAAAGCGCGAAAGCCCTGGCGCGACAAGGCGCGCGGCCGCTACTATGGCAACCGTTGCCACAGACCCGCGACGGGGAGCCGACGGTGCGCACGATCGAGCTGGACGCCTACGTGCTGGACACGCTGATGGCGGACCTGGTGGGGCACGACCACCAGCCCTCCGCCTTCCTGGTCTACCTCGCGCTCTGGCGGCGCACCCGCGCCGAGGGCGTGGACGAGGCGGCGGCGAGCCTGCGCGAGCTGGCGGAGGCCACGGGGCTGTCGCGCCGCGGCGTGCAGGACGCCCTCGCCCGCCTCGCCGCGCGCGGGCTGATCCACGTGGAGCGCGACGGGATCACCGCCGTCCCGCGCTACCGCGTGGAGCGCCCCTGGGCGCGGCGGACGGACGCGCGGGCGCCCGCGACGGAGTAGCTGTGTCGGCTGTGATGGCCGGATCGCCCGGGCGGAGACGCTTCCGTCCGGGCGATCTTCATCCGCCGCCGCGCGGACCTTTCGCGGGGCGATGGTTGTACGGGACGGGCCTTTCGCCGGGATGGCGCGGATTTTCCACTCCGGGAGGGCGGACGATTCAACCCAGCCGAGGTGTCGGATGAGCGTGCCCCGAAGAGAGCAGTTCCCGGATCCCATCCGGAGCAACCTGGTGGAGGTGCGCCGCGGGCTGCTGCGGCTGCACAAGGCGCTGATCGACGCCGAGCGCGCGTCGTTCGAGGCGGAGCGCGGCCAGCTCAGCAACACGCAGCTGCTGCAGGCGCTGCTGGAGGACGAGCACTTCGCCTGGCTGCGCCCGTTCTCGGGGCTGATCGTGGAGATCGACGAGGCGCTGGCCTCGCGCGAGCCCATGGCGGCGCCCACGGCCCGCGCGTACGTGGAGCGCGTCCGCGCGCTGGTGGACCTGTCGGAGGGCCAGAGCTACGAGCTGACCCGCCTGGACGAGGTGCGGACGCGGCATCCGGAGGTGCTCCTGCTGCACCTGGAGCTCACCAGCCGCATCGCCACCGCGCTCGCCTGACCCGCATCTCCCTCCGCCGCCACTCCTCCCCCGCCGCCCGATGACGAAACGCGCGAACGAGAGCGCCGGGCTCCTCCTCTTCCGCCGCTCGGCGGGCGGGGTGGAGGTGTTCCTGGCGCATCCGGGCGGCCCGTTCTGGAAGAACAAGGACGCCGGCGCGTGGACCATCCCCAAGGGCCTGGTGGAGGAGGGCGAGGACGCGCTGGCCGCCGCCCGCCGCGAGTTCGAGGAGGAGACGGGGATCCGCCCCGAGGGCACCTTCCTCCCCCTGGGCGCCATCCGCCAGAAGGCCGGGAAGACGGTGCACGCCTGGGCCTGGGAGGGCGACGCCGACCCGGCGGCGGTCACCAGCAACGAGGTGCGCGCCGAGTGGCCGCGCGGATCGGGGAAGTGGCTCGTCTTCCCCGAGGTGGACCGCTGCGCCTGGTTCCCCCCGGAGACCGCGCGGGAAAAGCTCAATCCCGCGCAGGCCGAGCTGATCGACCGTTTGGCGGCGACGCTGGGCGAAGGATGACCATCGATCCGCGACCGGTCGCCCGCCGTCCTCCGTACCCTGTCCCCCGTCCCCCTCCGTTCATCCCTGGCGAGTATCGCAATCGCCGTCCCGCCGGTAACTTGCGCGCCGGTGCGGTGTACAGAGGCGCCTTCGTGAACCCGATCAACCCGGAAGCATTGCTGATGAAGCCCAATCGCCTTTCCGGCGTCCTGGCGCTGGCCCTGGCGCTCGCCGCCCCCGCGCCGGCCGTGCTGGCGCAGACCACCCCGGCCCCGGCCGACGCGACCTCCGCCAATTCGCTGGAGCCGCCCGTCAACTGGTGGCTCCTGGACGCCGGCACCGACCGCGTCCGCGGCATCTCCGCCGAGCGCGCCTACCGCGAGCTGCTGGCCGGCCGCCCGCCGAAGCGCCAGGTGGTCGTCGCCATCATCGACTCCGGGATCGAGATCGACCACCCGGACCTCAAGGACGTCATCTGGACCAACCCGCGCGAGACGGCCGGCAACGGCCGCGACGACGACGGGAACGGCTACGTGGACGATGTGCACGGCTGGGACTTCATTGGCGGCCGCGACGGGCGCGACGTCACGGTGGACAACTACGAGTCGGTGCGCCTGTACCGGGCCTGCCGCGCGCAGCAGCCGCTGACCGCGGAGTGCCAGGGCTACAAGACCTCGCTGGACAAGGACCGCGCCGAGGCCGCCGAGACGCTGGAGCTGATCCGCCAGTACGGCCAGGCGTTCCAGCAGGTCACCTCCATCCTGCAGATGCACCTGGGGAGCGGCGACCTGACGCCCGCCAAGGCGCAGGCCATCTCCACCATGCGCCAGGACGTGATGCAGGCGCGCGACCTGTACCTGCAGCTCGTCGGCGCGGGGATCACGAAGGACGTGCTGGACCAGGAGCTCAAGAGCACGCAGAACAAGCTTCAGTACGGCCTGAACCCCGAGTTCGACCCGCGCGGCATCGTGGGCGACAACTACGCCGACCCCAACGAGCGCGGCTACGGCAACGGCGAGGTGGAGGGCCCCGACGCCGACCACGGGACGCACGTGGCGGGGATCGTGGGCGCGGTGCGCGGCAACGGCATCGGGGTCGACGGCGTGGCCACGGGGGTGCGGATCATGGTGCTGCGCGTGGTGCCCGACGGCGACGAGCGCGACAAGGACGTGGCCAACGCCATCCGCTACGCCGCCGACAACGGCGCGCAGGTGATCAACATGAGCTTCGGCAAGGCGTTCTCGCCGCAGAAGGACGTGGTGGACGCCGCGGTGAAGTACGCCGACTCCAAGGGCGTGCTGATGGTGCACGCCGCCGGGAACGGCGCGGCCAACCTGGACACCGAGGGGAACTTCCCCAACAAGTACTACCGCACGGGCGGCGGCGCGGCCACCAACTGGATCGAGGTGGGCGCCTCGTCCTTCGGCGCGGCGGACTCGCTGGCGGCGTCGTTCTCCAACTACAGCGCCACCAAGGTGGACCTCTTCGCCCCCGGCGTGAGCATCCAGTCCACCATCCCCAACGGCGGCTACACGCGCCACGAGGGGACCAGCATGGCGGCGCCGGTGGTGACGGGCGTTGCGGCGCTGGTGATGGCGCACTACCCGGAGCTCTCGGCCACGCAGGTGAAGGAGATCCTCCTGCAGTCGGCCACGCGCTACGCGGACCAGAGCGTGGTGCGCCCCGGCGCCCAGCAGGGCGAGCGCATCCCCTTCGGCCAGCTCTCGGCCACCGGGGGGATCGTGAACGTCTACGAGGCGCTCCGCCTGGCCCAGCAGCGCGCCGGCGGCCGCAACTGATCGATCGGCCGATCGGTGGAGGATGATCGACCGAGGGTGATCCACCGAGAGGATCGACTGAGGATGATCGACTGAGAGAATCGATCGATGATGATCGGCTGAGCTTGATCGGCTGATCCGGATCGAAGAGCACGAGGGGGGCGCGGGATGCGTCCCCCTTGTGCGTTGCATCTCCCGCGCGCTTCTTGTGACGGACCCGCCGCACCGGATCTTGCTGTACGAATCGGCGGAGGTGGTACGTTCTCTTCCCGCGGACGGAAGGGAAGGGCGCACCGGCGAAACCTGCAACGTCTCCTCGGCCGCGGCGGTGCGCGCGGCGAGGGGATATCCACCGGGAGGACGTGTATGCGGATCGCGAAGAAGCTGCTCGGGATCGGCGCGCTGGCGGCGGTGACGGGGCTGGCCGGATGCGCGCAGGGGTTCGGGATGGGCGCCGGCGGGCTGATGGTGCGCTCGTGCTCCGGGCCGCAGACGTTCTCCACCACCTACCGCACCACCAACGTGATCGCCGCCAATCAGAAGGTGGCCGGGATCCAGGCGCGCTTCTCACCGAGCGCGCGGTACGTGGCGAAGTCCGGGAGCACCGACGGGTGGAAGAGCGCCGCCACGGGCGAGTGCCGGCGGTAGGATCGGCCCGGCGGGAACCCTGATCGAAACGAGATCGCGGCGCGGACCCCGAGAGGCCCGCGCCGCGATCGTTCGTCCATCCCCGTCCGTCGATCGACCATCCGACCCTCGTCCCGATCGACCATCCGGCCCCATCATCCATCGACCATCATCCACCGGCCATCGACGCCGATCAGACCGCGGCGGCTTCCTGCGCCTCGGCGGGCTTCTGCGCGGCCTGCCGCTCCTCGTCCAGCGTGTCGCGGATGCAGCGGCCCACGTGCGCGGCCATCACGTCCAGCTGCGAGCGCGACGGCACGGCGGCCGAGGGATCGGGGAGCTGGAGGGGGAAGGGCGCGCCCTCCGGCACCGGGATCAGGTGCATGTGGAAGTGGAAGACGTCCTGCCCGCCGTCCGCGCCGTTGGGCGAGAACAGGTTGATGGCGCGGCACCCCGTGGCCTTCCGCAGCCCCGGCATGATGCGCTTGGCCACCGCGAAGGTGCGCGCCGCCAGCTCCTCGGGGACGTAGAACAGGTTCTTGTAGTGCGCCTTGGGCACCACCAGCACGTGCCCGGGGTGCAGGGGCTGGATGTCGAGGAAGGCGATGATCTCGTCGTCCTCGTGGATCACGCTGACCATCTCGTCGCCGCCGATGATGTGGCAGAAGACGCAGGTGGGGTTGTCGTTCGGGTTGAGCGCCACAACCGTCCTCCGGGCTCGGGCGTTGCTGGGATCCGTCCTTCCGGGAAATATAGCCCGGAGGTGCAAGAGGCAGGCCCGGAGAGGCGCATCCGCGCGGCCCTGGCCCACTTGCCAGGGGGCCCCGTCCCGGCGAGATTGGGCGCTTCCGATCCGCCGGATTCCATCCCACAGCCTCCCCCCATCCCGAGTCTCCACCGCAAGCATGCCGAGCAAGGAATCCGCCCGCGGGGCGAGCGCATCCAGCGTGACCCCGGTCTTTCCGCTCATCCTCCTGGAGACCATGCGCGACATGGACCGCCCGGAGGAGTACCTGGAGGGGGAGGACGTGGCGATCAGCATGCCGCGGCGGCTGGGGCTCAGCGACGTGATCTACACGCAGATCCACCGCTTCCGCGAGGAGGTGAAGCGCCGGCGCGCGCAGAGCCCCGAGGTGGTGGCCGACCTGATCCGCCTGGTGATCCGCCGCCCCGACGCGGACGAGATCTTTGAGGAGGCGGGGCGCCGGGTGGCGCGCCACTTCTGGGGCGAGCGGGCGGGGGCGTACCGGACGGCCGTGCGCTGGATGCCGCCGTTCCTCTCCCAGCGCGCCGCGCTCAAGGCCTCGCGCCGCCTCTTCCGCCAGCTCGCCGCCGAAGGGCAGATGTCGCTCACCACCCGGCCGCCGGGGGTGCGCATCCAGCACTCGCTCACCAGCTACGCGGACCCCGGCGGCGCGGCGTGCGCGTTCTACGGGGGCGTGCTTTCCGAGCTGATGGGGCAGTACCTGGGGCGCAAGCATGCGTCGCGGCATCCGGTCTGCGAGGCGCGCGGCGGCGGGGCGTGCGAGTGGCAGGCGTTGATCGTGGCGTAGGACGGGCGAACGGAAGTCCTTGGTGCTTGGATGAACAGCTTCGGCGGGAGGGAGACGATCGGTCTTCCTCCCGTTTGCGTGGGTCGGATCGCCAGCGCGCTCCAGGAGTTTCGCCGCGCGGGCGGTTCTGGAATGGCTGCTTAGCTGCAACGACCGGAAACCGCGAAGCGCCGAGGTGTTCCCCATCTCCCGATATCGCCCCCTTCTCGGGAGAGGGGAAAGCGTGGCGTGTCCGCGTATGCAGTTTCCGCGGACCGCCACGCGAGGGGTGAGGGCCCTCGGAATGCCGCCTTCGTGGACAATTGCCCGAAGCGGGGAGCGCCGATGCACGGACGCCTGCCCGTCGTCTCTCCCCAACCCTTCCGGCGCAGTCCTTGCTAACTCTCGTCGCGGCAGTAGATGCGGCAACCGTTACAACCCCACCCGGCAGGCAAAGATGGGAATCAGGCAGTGGCTCCGGCAGCAGATCCGGGAGCGCGCGGACGACGGCGAGCTTCCGGCCGGCGCGTCGTTCCTGCATTCGGTGATGGGCGACGAGAGCGAGCAGGTGCACGCGCTCGGCGAGTTCACCTCCCTGACGTATCCGCAGCAGCTGGCCGAGCTGCTCCGCCGCCGCGAGAGCGTCGCGGCCGAGCTGATGGCCATGGACCTGGGAAGCCGCGAGGGCCGGCGCGCCGCCGTCCCGAGCCTCCTGCGGGGGCTCCAGCGCTACCCGCACCCGCTGGCGTACGACGCGGTGATCCTGGCCTACGTGGACGACTCGCGCTGGGACGAGGCGCGCGGCACCGCCTTCGCCGCCCGCGAGCGGCGGCTGGAGTGCGAGAACTCGCCCTGGCCCGAGATCCGGTCGGAGTGCGCCAGCCTGAAGGGGTGGGCGCCCGAGGACGTGGACGTGCTCCGCGAGGAGCGCGAGGGGCGCCTGGTCACCCCCGGCGTCCCCACGACGACCGGCCTCGCGCCCACGCCGTCGCTCGCCTGAGTCGGTAGTCCAAGGACGACGACGCGGAAGCCCCGCGGCCGGGATCCCGGCGCGGGGCTTCCGCATCCCCGCTTCCCCCCTCGCGGGACGGAAGCGCATCGACCCGGAAGCATCCGGTCTCCGCCAGTTCGTGAAAGCGACCGGACGGGCCGGCGAGGGCCGTGGGGATCAGGTTCGGTGTTTGCACGAAGAACTTGCCCTCGCGCGCACTTCCGCCTATCGTGTGGCGTGCTGAACCCCACTAAATAGCGGTAGACCCACAAGCCGACGCATCGACGGACCTCCTGCGTTTCCTTCGCCGGTTCCCCGCGGGCACACCTCGTCATGCGCAAGCACCCCCGGTGATCCACCGGCCGGGCGCGGCGCCCCGATCTTCCTCAGCCACGGCCTCCATCCACATCCGCCACACCCTTCCGAGAGGACGAAGAATGCCGCCGAGACCCGTACGCTCCCTGCTGTACCTGCTCGCGCTGGTCCTGGCCGCCGCGCACCCCGCCCTGGCGCAGCAGACCGGCACCATCGTGGGCTCCGTTCGCGACGTGGGGAGCGGCAGCCCCGTGGTCGGCGCGCGGGTGGAGGCCGTGGACCCGGGCGGCCGCACCGGCGGCACCGCCGCGACCGACGCCAGCGGCCGCTACCGGATCACCGGCGTGGCCCCCGGCCGGTACGTGGTGGTGGTGTCGGGGAACGAGTTCGAGACGCGCCGCGTGGAGGCCGAGGTGAGCGGCGGCGGCACCGCCACCGTCAACTTCCAGATCAACACCGGCAACGTGCAGCTGGACCCGCTGGTCATCTCCGCCTCCAAGCGCCCCGAGAAGGCCATCGAGGCCCCGGCCCGCGTGGAGGTGGTGGGCGAGCGCGAGATCGCGAACCGCCCGGCGGTGACCCCGGTGGACCACCTGCGCTCCATCCCCGGCGTGGACATCGCCTCCACCGGCGTGCAGTCCACCAACGTGGTGGCGCGCGGCTTCAACAACATCTTCTCCGGCTCGCTGCTGACGCTCACCGACTACCGGATGGCGAACATCCCGTCGCTGCGCGTGAACTTCATGCACTTCGTCCCCGCCAACAACGACGACATCCAGCGGATGGAAGTGGTGCTGGGGCCGGGCGCGGCGCTGTACGGGCCCAACACCGCCAACGGCATCCTGCACATCCTCACCAAGAGCCCGCTGGACGAGCAGGGGACCACCCTGACGCTGGGCGGCGGCGAGCGCAGCACCTTCCAGGGCGAGTTCCGCACGGCGCAGCTGCTGAGCGAGAACCTGGGCGTCAAGATCTCCGGGCAGTACCTGCGCTCGGAGGAGTGGCGCTACGACGACCCCGCCGAGGCCTCGGAGGTGGCGCGGTTCCGCTGCGCCTTCGAGACCGCGCCCTCGGCCTCGTGCACCACGGCGCAGATCGCCTCCTCCCGCTTCGCCCGCAACGACCTGGCGCGGGCGGTGGGGATCGACACGATGGAGGCGAACGCCCGCGTGGCCCGCATCGGGCAGCGCGACTTCGACGTGCAGCGCTGGGCGGGCGACGCGCGGGTGGACTGGCGGATCAGCCCCTCGGCCACGGCGGTATTCTCGGGCGGGATGAGCACCTCCAGCAACGGGATCGAGCTGACCGGGCTGGGCGCCAGCCAGATCAAGGACTGGAGCTACCGCTACCTGCAGGCGCGCACCACCGTCAACCGCTTCTTCGCGCAGGCCTACTACACCGGGAGCAACGCGGGCGAGACCTTCCTCCTCCGCAACGGCGCGCCCATCACCGACCGCTCGTCGGTGATCGTGGGACAGGTGCAGCACGGCACCGACTTCTGGGGCGGGCGCCAGCGCTTCACCTACGGCGCCGACTACACCTTCACCAACCCGGTGACCGAGGGCTCCATCAACGGGCTGTACGAGGACGACGACGAGACCACCGAGTACGGCGGCTACCTGCAGAGCGAGACGGCCATCTCCCCGAAGCTGGACCTGGTGCTGGCCGGCCGCGTGGACCACCACTCGGCGCTCGCGGACCCGGTCTTCTCGCCGCGCGCCGCGCTGGTCTTCAAGCCGATGGACGGGCACGCCCTCCGGGTGAGCTACAACCGCGCCTTCAGCACTCCCGGCTCGCTCCAGCAGTTCCTGGACCTGGGGTCGTCGCTCCCCAACCAGCAGCTGGCGCAGCTGGGGTACTCGCTGCGCGTGCAGGGAACCGGCTCCGAGGGCTTCTCGCTGGAGCAGCCGGGCGGCGGCTACCTGGTGCGCTCGCCCTTCACGCCGGTGCCGCTGGGCGGTCCCGGGCAGCTCCTCCCGGCCACCAGCTCCACGCTGTACCCGCTCCTGCTGGGCGTCCTGCAGGCGGGCGGGCTCCCGGGGCCGGTGGTGGGCTACCTGAACTCGCTGGCCGGGTCGCTCACCTCCAACGTGGGGCTCAGCTACCTGGACGTAGTGGCCGGCGGCGCGCCGCGCCCGCTCTCGGAGCTGGCGCTGGGCGACATCCCGCCGATCCGCGAGTCCATCTCCACCACGCTGGAGGCGGGCTACAAGGGGATCCTGGCCAACCGCGTCCTCATCGCGGCCGACGTGTGGTGGTCGCGCAAGGACGACCTCGTGACGCCGCTGACCATCCAGACGCCGCTGGTGCTCTTCAACGGCCAGCAGCTGGGCGCCTTCCTGGTCCCGCGGCTGATGGCGGACCTGGGCTTCTCGCAGGCGCAGGCGCTGGCGCTGGTCACGCAGATGGCGTCGGTGCCGGTGGGCGTGGTGTCGTCCGAGGACATCCACGCCAACGGGGCGCAGCTGCTGGTGACCTACGTGAACGTGGACGAGGCGCTGGACCTGTGGGGGACCGACGTGTCGGCCAAGGTGCTGATCGGCAACGAGTGGTCGGTGGGGCTCAGCGGGTCGTTCGTCAGCGAGGACCACTGGCGCACGCAGAGCGCGGGGCTGGTGACGCTGAACGCGCCGACGCGCAAGGGCACGCTCACCATCAACTACGACGACGCCGAGGACACGGGGCTCACCTCGGAGTTCCGGGTGCGCCACACCAACGGGTTCCCGGTGAACTCGGGGGTGTACGTGGGGACGCTCTGCCTGCTGGAGGATGGGCAGACGCCGGGGGCGCTGGAGGAGGGGTGCGTGGACGACTACACGCTCCTGGACCTGAACCTGGGGTACCGGCTCCCCTTCGGACGCCGCAACACCACGCTCCAGATGAGCGTCACCAACCTCCTGGACGAGGATTACCGCCCCTTCCCGGGCGTCCCCAACATCGGCCGCATGATCCTGGCCCGCGTGAAGTACGAGTTCTGATCGCCCCCGGGTGATCCGAATCGAACGAGGGGGCCGGACGCGAGTCCGGCCCCCTCTTCGTTGCCCAACCACCCGTCCACCGGAAGATCCGAGGAGTCGAGACGCGGATCGCCGTCATCCACCTGGCCCATCGTCATCCACCTCGACCAATCACCATCCCCGCGACCGCCGTCATCCACCTCGACCGATCACCATCCCCCACGAGTGTCGTCCTGAGGCCGGCACGCGGAACTCGTTCGCCCGCATCGACATCCGCAGGCCGAAGGATCCATGGCCAGCCCTCGCCGAGGACCGCGGGCCTCACGGCGAGACCTCGTCCGCTGATCTCTCCCCCATCGAAATCCCACGCCCGCCGACGCCCTGGCAACTGCGTCATCGGGGGGATGTGGAGCAGAAGCCGGCCTCCGCGCCCATCCTCCACCGATGACGCAGTTTACGATGCATGGAGGCGCGCCGGCTCTTGGATCTCGGGCGATGGAGGAGCGGACGTGGCGGGCGGATGCGGATGAGGCGAGGGAAGACCGAAAGGTGCCTCTCCAAGAAAATCTCGATACACATCACTCCCCAGGGCTCCACGGCCCGGCGCGGGCGGTTTCACCTGGATGCGCCGCCTCTTCCGAGGCTGCTCCGCGTGATCGATTCAGGGAGCTGGCGCCGGTGGATTCGGGGAAACGACGAGGCGCGCGCCGGGTAGCGCGCGCCGGTCCCTGTGGTGCGGAGTCGTGGCGGGGAGCCTGCGGGGTGTGCGCTGTCGGACGGACGGAGGGACGGGCTGCGGTAGGGACCGGCGGACTACACGGCGGCGGGCTCCTTCACGCGCGGGAGGTCGGCGTCCACGCGGGGGAGGTCGGCCTCCACGCGCGAGAGCTCGCGGGCCAGCCCCAGCCTGGCGTAGATGGCGCGCGCCTGGTCCAGGTACGCCAGCGCCTCGGCGGGGCGATGGCAGGCGCGGAGGAGAAGGCCGTAGCCGTGGTAGACTCCCGCGGCGTGCACCGGCGGAAGCCCCCGCTCCCGGCACACCTCCAGCGCCTGCTCGAAGAAGACGAACCCCTCCTCGTCGCCCCGCTCCCGCGAGATGTCGCCGAAGAGCCGGTAGACGTCCACCAGCTGCGGGATGTAGCGGTGGAGGATGGCCACCTCCTCCGCCCGGCGCGCCTCCTCCTCCGCCTCGAAGAGCCGTCCCTGCCGCAGCAGCGCCTGCCCCAGGTTCCCCCGGATGGTGATCTCCCAGAACGGGTCCGGCCCGCGCCCCAGCGCGTCGCGGTAGGCCTCCTCCGCCTCGGCGGGCGCGTCGCTCTCCAGGCGCAGGAGGCCCCGGTTGTTGTACCAGAAGAACATCAGCCCCGGGTCGCCGATGGCCTCGAAGCAGCTCCGCGCCTGCGCCAGGAGCGCGTCCGCCTCGGCCAGGTCACCGCGGAACATCGCCAGCACCGAGAGGTTGCTGTAGAAGGGCCAGGTGAGCGCGGGATCGTCGATCCCCGCCGCCAGCGCCAGCCCCCGCTCGTACCATTCCTGCGCGCTCACCCGCTCGCCCCGGTCGTCGCACAGGTTGCCGAGCCCCTGGCAGGCGATGATCTGCCCCGACAGGTCCATCTGGTCCACGCTGAGCGTGTAGCTCTGGTGGTACCACCCCCACGCCTCGTCCAGCCGCCCCGCCGTGCGGGTGACGCGCCCCAGCCGGCGCAGCGCCAGGATCTGCGGCGCCTTCCTCCGCAGGTCGCGGGCGATCTCCAGCGCCAGCGAGTAGAACTTCTCCGCCTTCTGCAGCTGCCGCTCCTCCTCCTCGGCCTCGCCGGCGCGCACCAGCACCTCCGCGGCGCCGCCCGGGTTTCCCGCCTCCTGCTGCTGCACCGCCTCCAGCACCAGCGCGAAGAGCCGCTCCGTCCGCTCGCGCATCCGCTCGGCCAGGCGCGGGACCATCTCCGCCAGGCGCGCGGGATCCACCACGCGCATCCCCAGCGTCGCGTACGCGCCTGAACGCGCCCAACGCTTCTCCGCGTCGGGGTGCGACGTCCCGATCAGGGCGTCCGTGAAGGGCAGCAGCTCTTCGAGGTCGGGGATGAGGGCGAGCGCCCCCTCCACCCGAAGGCGTGACGACGGCATGGAGTTTCGCGGGAGGGAGGAGGCGGCGTTCAGCCGCCCCCCATCACGTGGCCGGCGCGCGCGGCATAGACGGAGAAGTGGGGCGTGGTCCCGTACAGCCGGAGCCCGTCGGAGCTCAGCCACCCGCCCAGCCCGGTCCAGGCGCCGTTCTCCCAGCGCCCCACCTCCAGCCCTCCCGTGCTCGGCAGGTTCACGCCGGCCAGCGGGAAGGAGACGGTGACGGGAGTGTTGAACTGGATGCCGTGCGGCCCGAACTCGGCCATCACCCGCCGGGACAGCCCCAGGTCCAGCGGGAGGTCGATGGTGACCACCGCGTCGTAGGGGAGCGCCCCGGCCGGGACGTCCACCCGGAAGCCGTGGAGCTCCACGAAGCCGCCCTGGGACGCGGTGATCAGCTTCTCGGCGTGGCGCGGCTGCAGCAGGTTGGGAACCCCGGCGAACTTGAGGACGCCGTCCAGGTCGATCAGGCCCGACAGCAGCGCGGACGGCGCCTCGGGCGGGGCGACGGGCGCGAGCGGCGCCTCGCTGACATCCGAGCAGCCGGCCAGCACGAACAGCGTGGCGGCCAGCACGGCGAGGGTGCGGCGGATCATCTGAAGGGGCTCCATCCGTGGTTCGTCTTCCTGCAGCGCACAGCCGTTCCGGGCACACGCCGTGCCGGCCTTCGACAGCGCGCCAACGGTGCAGACCACCAGCATCTACACGCTTTTCCCCGTCCGCCGGACGATCGGCGGGTCAGAGCTCTGCACTAAAACGGTGAATCCTCACCACTTTGAGGAGGCGGCGGCCTCCAGCCCGTACTCGCGGACCTTGCGGGTCAGCGTGTTCCGGTGGACGCCCAGCACCTCCGACGCGTGGCCCAGGTGTCCGCCCACCAGCCGCAGCACCTCGCGGATGTGCAGGCGCTCCACGTCCGCCAGCGACAGCTCCGGCGCGTACCCCTGCAGCGGCGCGCCCTCGGGCTCCTCGGGGGCGTGCGGGCGGAGCTGGTCGAGCGGGAGGTGCTCGGGGAGGAGGACGGCGCCGTGCGCCACCAGGACGGCGCGTTCCAGCACGTTCTTCAGCTCGCGGATGTTTCCCGGCCAGCCGTGCTCGTGCAGCCGCTCGAAGACGGAGCGGGCGATGGCGCGCACCTCGCGGCCGTAGTGGGCGGCGTGGCGCGCCACGAAGTGCCGGATCAGCAGGTCCATGTCGGTCCCCCGCTCCACCAGCCGGGGGAGCGGGAGGGTGACCACGGCCAGGCGGAAGTAGAGGTCCTCGCGGAAGGTACCGTCGGCGATGGCCGCGCGCAGGTTCTTGTGGGTGGCGGCGATGACGCGCACGTCCACGGGGATGCGCTCCTCGCCGCCCACGCGCTCGATCTCCCGCTCCTGCAGGGCGCGGAGGATCTTGGCCTGGAGCGCCAGGCTCATGTCGCCGATCTCGTCCAGGAGCAGCGTGCCGCCGTTGGCCCGCTCGAAGCGCCCCACCTTGCGGGTGATGGCCCCCGTGAACGCGCCCTTCTCGTGGCCGAAGAGCTCGCTCTCCAGCAGGTTCTCGGGGATGGCGGCGCAGTTGATGGCCACGAAGGGGCCGCCGCTCCGGGGCGAGTTGCGGTGGATGGCCCGCGCCACCAGCTCCTTCCCCGTCCCGCTCTCCCCCAGGATCAGGACGGTGGCGGGGCTGGCGGCCACGCGGCCCACCATGCGGAACACCTCCAGCATCGCCGGAGACGCGCCGATCGCCGCCTCGTCGTCCCCATCCCCCAGGTCCGCCGCGCTCAGCGGGACGCTCTCCTCGCCGGCGAACACCTCGCGGAGCGCCGCCGCCACCTCGCGCGGGTCCGGGGGCGATGCGTAGAGGCCCAGGACGCCCAGCCGCGACGACTCCACCATGGTCTGCATGGTGGGGCGCGAGGCCACCAGGAGGAGCGTTCCCGCCGGCGTCCCCGCCTCCACGATGCGGCGCACCAGGTCCAGGTCCACCGCCGGAAAGTCCAGCGACAGGACCACCGCCGCCCATCCCCCGCCCTTCAGCAGCTCCAGCCCCTCGCTCAGCGACGCCGCCGACTGCACCTGGGCGCGCGCTCCCACCGCCTCGCGCACGGGAGAAAGCGCGGCGGGCGCGGGCTCGACGACCAGGACCGATGGATGTGGCACGAAGCGGCGGGGCAAGAGGAATCGTACAGACGAGACATCGCGGACAAATTTGCGGCATTCCCCAAAATTGTGCAACCGCTGCCAGTACACGCAACTGAAGAGCCCATTGGTTGTGCAAGGCAGATCTTCGTCCCCACTCGCCTAATCCTCCGCTAACCAACGATCCTTACCCCGCCGCTGTAAGCCGTGTCAGCGCAACCCGATGCGATGCGGGCTGCACGTTCCCCGACCGAACAGAATTCAGAGGCAGACGATGAAGATCCGCTCCCTTGCCTTGGCGATGGCCATCGCCGCGGCGCCCGCTTCGCTCCTGGCGCAGACCCAGGACGCTCCCCGCCCCCGACAGCAGCGCGAGTGGCGCCAGGGCGGCCAGGAAGGCCAGGCCCGCTCGCCCATCCAGGGCCTCCTCCGCCGTCGCGAGGAGCTGAGACTCACCCCCCAGCAGGTGTCGCGGCTGGAGGCCATCGAGCAGCGCGTCCGCGGCCAGAACCAGCCGCTGATGGAGCGGCTGCGCGCCGCCCGCCCCCAGCAGCAGCGCGACGGCGCCCGCCGCGACATGACCGAGGAGGAGCGCCGGGCCCTGCGCGAGTCCATGCGCGCCCGCCGCGAGCAGCTCCGCCCCACGATGGAGCAGCTGCGCCGGAACTCCGAGGCCGCCCGCCGCGAGGTGGAGTCCGTCCTGACCGACGCGCAGAAGCAGCAAGTCCGCCAGTGGCGCGAGCAGCGCGAGGCGCGCCGCGGCGAGCGCGGCATGCGCCACGGCGAGGGCCGTCGCCGCGACGGCGGCCAGCGGCGCGAGCGCCGTGACGGCGAGCAGCGCCGGGAACGCCGTGAGCGCGCTCCCCAGGCCCCGGTCCAGCGCTCCTGAGCCGGTCGACCTCGCGCCGGAGACACGGAGGCCACGGAGGGACGGCGGTGTGGGAACCAACCTTTCTCCGTGCCTCCGTGCTCTCCACGTGATGACGATACGATGCGAGACGGCCCGCCGGATGACCGGCGGGCCGTCTCGTTTCCGTTCCCGGAGGACGGAGGATGCTCGGCGTCAGGCGGACGCGGATCGGAGGCGGTCCGCGGCGCCCGCCATGTCGGCCGGGAGCGGGGCTTCAAGGTGGATGCGCTCGCCGCCGCGGGGATGCGGGAACGAGAGCCGCGAGGCGTGCAGCGCCTGCCGGTTGATGACGCCCGCTCCGGCGCCGCCGTACTGGCGGTCGCCCAGGACGGGGTGGCCGGCGTGCGCCATGTGGACGCGGATCTGGTGCGTGCGCCCCGTCTCCAGCTCCAGCTCCAGGAGCGTGGCCGCCGGATAGCGCTCCGCCACGCGGAAGCGCGTCACCGCCGCCTCGGCGCCGGGGCGCACGGCGCGCAGGTGCGGGTGGCGAGGATGCCGCCCGATCGGCGCGTCGACCGTCCCCGCGTCCCCGGCGACGACGCCGTCCACCAGCGCCAGGTAGACGCGGTGGATCTCCCCGTCGCGCAGCTGCTTGTCGAGGAGCTGGTGCGACATGGCGGACTTGGCGAAGAGCACCAGCCCCGAGGTGTCGCGGTCGATGCGGTGCACCGGGCGCACCTTGGCCCGCAGCCCGGCGCGCTGGAAGTGCGCCGCCACCCCGTGCGAGAGCGTGGCGTTCTGCTCGGGCGAGGTGGGATGCACCAGGACGAAGGGCGGCTTGTCGAGCACCAGCACGTCCGCGTCCTCGTGGATGATGGAGAGCGGCATCTCCACCGCCTCCAGCCCGGGATGCTCGTCCACCCCCACCCGCGCCGAGACCACGTCCCCCGCACGGACCTTGCGGCCCAGGAAGGGGGCGCGGCGGTTCACCAGGATCCCCTTCGCCCGCGTCAGCTTCTGGATCATCCGCCGCGAGATCCCCATGGGCCCCGTGAGCACCTCCTGCACGGTGCGCCCGGCCTCCTCCTCCGCCACCGTGTGGTCCAGCCACCGCTCCGACATCGTCCTCTCCCGGTCCACGTGCGCGTCGCTCCCGATCGGAATCGACACGACAAGATCGGGGCCGGACGGCGCCGCGTCCATCGGGGGATCGAAATCCCCCTCCGAAGGCTGTCCCCTGTACCCTGTCCCCTGTAACCTTCCCTTCCCTCTCGACAGCGGGCCGCGCGGCGTTACAATGTCGCCTCTCCCGCACGTCGTCGATCCCGATCGCCCCACCCGGAGGACCGTCCGCATGATCCGTCCCCTTCTCGCCATCGCCGTCGCGTCGGTCCTGGCATCCGCCGCCGCTTCGGACGCGCACGCGCAGCGCCCGACGTATCCGACCAGAGGAACCGGCACCGTCGTCCTCCGAGCGGCCCGGCTGATCGACGGCACCGGCGCGGCGCCCGTGCAGAACGGCGTCGTGGTGGTGACGGACGACCGCATCGTGGCCGTGGGGCGGCAGGGGAGCGTGGCCGAGCCCGCCGGCGCCCGCGTGGTGGACCTGGGCGACGCCACGCTGATGCCCGGCTTCATCGACGCGCACGTGCACATCATCGGGCGCACGCTGGGCGACCCCGCGGGCGACGACGCCTCCGTGCGCGACCTCCCGGCGATGGGCGTGATCATCGGCGTGGAGAACGCGCGGCGGACGCTGATGGCGGGGTTCACCACCGTCCGCAACGCCGGCTCGGCGGACTGGGCGGACGTGGCGCTGCGCAACGCGGTGTCGCAGGGGTGGGTGATCGGGCCGCGCATCCTGGCCAGCGGCAACGCGCTGGGGATCACCGGCGGCCACTGCGACGACAACGGCTTCCGCCCCGGCGTGGGCGAGGGCGACTGGCGCACCGGCGTGGCCAACGGCCGCGACGAGGTGATGGCCGCCGCGCGCAACCAGGTCAAGTACGGCGCCGACGTCATCAAGACCTGCGCGACCGGCGGCGTCCTCTCCGAGGGCGACGCGGTGGGGGTGCAGCAGTACACGGACGAGGAGCTGGAGGCGCTGGTGAAGGAGGCGCGGCTCCTGGAGCGCCGGGTGATGGCGCACGCGCACGGGGCGGAGGGGATCAAGGCGGCGGTGCGCGCGGGGGTCTCCTCCATCGAGCACGGCTCCTTCCTGGACGCCGAGGGGGCGCGGCTGATGGCGCAGCGCGGCACCTTCCTGGTCCCCACCCTCTCCGCCGGCGAGGTGGTGGTGCGCGCCGCCGACAGCGGTGTCCTCACCGGCCTCCGCGCGGAGAAGGCGCGCGCCGCCGGGGCCGCCATGCGCAACGCCATCCGCACCGCCATGCAGGCCGGCGTCCCCATCGCGCTGGGCACCGACGCCGGCGTGGGCGCGCACGGCGCCAACGGCCACGAGTTCACGCTGATGGTGGAGTGGGGCGGGATGACGCCCATGCAGTCCATCGTGGCCGGCACCTCCTCGGCCGCCAAGCTCCTGGGGCTCGAGAGCCGGATCGGCACCCTCTCCGCGGGGAAGATGGCGGACGTCGTCGCGGTGCGCGGCAACCCCATCCAGGACGTCCGCGCGCTGGAGAGCGGCGTGGTCTTCGTGATGAAGGACGGCATCGTCCACCGCCAGCCGTAAGCGTCCATCGATCCGCATCAGGGATGAGTGACGGGAAAGAGAGGGAGCCGGCGCGAACGCCGGCTCCCTCTTTCCGCATCTACCCAGTTTTCGCTACCCAGTTCGCCGACTTTGAGCGTTGTACGTTGACGTATCTATCGGAAAATCTATGTAACAGAACATATACAGGAATGAGCTTCTTGAGGCCTTGGAACAGCTCGGCGGACGCTGTCCGCCGGAAAGCGAGATCGTGCTCGCGGGCGGCGCTGCGCTGATCCTGGGCGGATACATCGAACGTGGCACCAGCGATGGCGACGTGATCGACGCCGATCCGCGGTTTAATGAGATCGCGGATGTCGTCGCGGCCGTAGCCGATGAGCGGCGTCTGCCCGCCACCTGGCTCAACGACGGTGCGCGCGGCTTCCTCGACGTGCTCCCACCCGACTATCGAGAGCGCCTGGAGGAGGCCGCGACGTTCGGCAACCTGCGCGTGCTCCGCCTTGGCAGGCTGGACCCGATCGGCATGAAGTCTTCGCGCTCCGCCCGCAGGACCTGGAAGATCTCGCGGCGTTGGCTCCACGCGCGGACGAGATCGAGCTCGTGCGCGGACAGCTGGGGCGGATCGCGAGGGCGCGGCCGGACAAGGCGTTCCGGATGCAGCTGTTACCTGGAGCAGGGCGCATCGCTCCACGCGCGTTCGGATGCGCCGGACGACGATCCCGAACGAGGGGAGAACCCATGACCACGCTCACGCTCCAGAGCGACGCGGACCGTCGCGCGATCTCCGCCGAGTGGGCGCGCGTGGGAGGCGGCTTCACGGTCGAGCCTGCACGCTCCGCCGTCGACCTTGAAGACCTGCTCGTCCGCTCGGCCGCGCAGGCACCGGCGGATGCGCGGCTGTTCGCGGTGGCGGCCAGCTGGCTGTCCGTCCACCACCAGCTCGTCAACGTGCGCCGCCTGGGACGCATGCTGGAGACGATGGAGGGAATGCCTTCCGCCGCCGCCGGCGATGCTGTCCGCCGCCAACGAGGACGCGAAGTCCGCGCGCCTCACCGCGGCGGCGCGGCACTGCAGCCCGCTCGCCGAGCCTCGGGTGTTCTTCGAGGCCGTCGCCGCCAGCCCGGTGCTGAGCGCCTTCGCGCGCGAGAGCGCGCTCCCCGTCTTCGCCCGCTGGGGGCTCTGGCACGACGAGCTCTCGCTGAAGCCCGACGCCGTCCGCCCGGTGGGCTGGATCCTGGAGCACTGCCCGGAGCTGCGCGTGCGCGCGCTGCTGGGAGCCGGCCTGGACGGGGAGATCGTGGAAGCGCTCCGCGCCCGCCCCCACTCCATCACCGAGCTGGCCCGCGACTCCGGCGCGCCGTATGCCGCCACGCACGAAGCGACCGCGCGGCTGGTGGCCCGCGGGCTGGTGGAGCACCGCCGCCGGACGGGCCGGACGGAGATGGCGAGTCCCGCCGCGGTCGGGAGCTGGCTGTACGCGTTCCCGGCCGCCCCGCCGCCGCGGGCGAGCGGGCCGCGCGCCGGCTGATGGGCGGAGGGCCGCCCAATCTGGCGGAAAGGCCGCTCGCGCCTTAGTTTGTCGCCCTTCGCCGGGGTCCAGATCTGGGGCACCGGAGCGCCTCTCCGGGGTATCAGCCACGTCCCGCCAAACGCGCGTGGACTCACGCTTTTCCGCCGCTCCCACAACGCTTTTCGATGGCCGACGACATCACGCCTACCGACCCGACCGACGGGGCGGACGAGAACGATTCCGCCGACGCCGGAGCCCCCAGGCTGCCGGGCTCGCGAGTCCTTCCCCGCCTGATCGAGACCGAGATGCGCGAGTCGTTCATCGACTACTCGATGAGCGTCATCGTGCAGCGCGCCCTCCCCGACGTCCGCGACGGGCTCAAGCCCGTGCACCGGCGCATCCTGTACGCCATGCACGAGGCCGGGCTCCAGCCCAACCGCGCCTACAAGAAGAGCGCGACGGTCGTCGGCGACGTGCTGGGCAAGTACCACCCGCACGGCGACCAGTCCGTCTACGACGCCCTCGTGCGCATGGTGCAGGACTTCTCCCTGCGCTACCCGCTCATCGACGGCCAGGGGAACTTCGGCTCCATCGACGGCGACGGCGCGGCGGCGTACCGCTACACCGAGAGCCGCCTGGCGCCGCTGGCCACCGAGATGCTGGCCGACATCGACAAGGAGACCGTCGACGAGTCGCCCAACTACGACGACCGGCTCACCGAGCCGCGCGTCCTCCCGGCGCGCGTCCCCAACCTGCTGGTCAACGGCAGCTCCGGGATCGCCGTGGGGATGGCCACCAACATCCCGCCGCACAACCTGCGCGAGGTGGTGTCCGCCTGCGTCCACCTGATCGACAACCCCGAGGCGGGGCTGGACGAGCTGATGGCCTTCGTGCGCGGCCCCGACTTCCCCACCGGGGGCGTCATCTACGGCCGCGACGGGATCCGCGACGCGTACGAGACGGGGCGCGGCCGCGTGGTCATCCGCGCCAAGGCCGAGTTCGAGGAGAAGGAGGGGGGCCGCGAGCGGATCATCATCACCGAGGTCCCCTTCCAGGTCAACAAGGCGCGGCTGATCGAGTACATCGCCGAGCTGGTGCGCGACAAGAAGCTGGAGGGGATCAGCGACCTGCGCGACGAGAGCGACAAGCGGATCCGGGTGGTCATCGAGCTCAAGCGCGACGCCATCCCCCACATCGTCCTCAACCAGCTGTACAAGCACACGCAGATGCAGAGCACCTTCGGCGTGATCATGCTGGCCCTGGTGGGCGGCGTGCCGCGGGTGCTTCCGCTGAAGGACATGCTCCAGCACTTCATCGACCACCGGCACGACGTGGTGGTGCGCCGCACGCAGTTCGAGCTGCGCAAGGCGAAGGAGCGCGAGCACATCCTCGAGGGCCTCAAGATCGCCGTCGACAACATCGACGAGGTGATCGCCATCATCCGCGGGAGCGAGACGACGGACGAGGCGGGCGACCGCCTGCGCGAGCGCTTCGGCCTCTCGGAGCGGCAGTCGGACGCCATCCTGAACATGCGGCTGGCGCGGCTCACGGGGCTGGAGATTGAGCAGCTGGAGGCGGAGCTGGCGGAGATCCGCGCGCAGATCGCCGACCTGGAGGACATCCTGGCCAGCCGCGAGCGCCGCTTCTCCATCATCAAGGAGGAGCTGGTGGAGGTCGCCGACAAGTACGGCGACGAGCGGCGCACCCAGATCCTGGGCGACAAGGCGGGGCTCACCATCGAGGACCTGATCGCCGACGAGGAGATGGTGCTCACCGTCAGCCACCAGGGGTACATCAAGCGCATCCCGGCCGACACCTACCGGGCGCAGGCGCGCGGCGGGCGCGGGATCGCGGGGATGGCCACCAAGGAGGAGGACTGGGTGGAGAGCGTGTTCCTGGCGAGCACGCACGACTACCTGATGTTCTTCACCCAGCAGGGGCAGTGCTACTGGCTCAAGGTGCACGAGATCCCGCTGGGTTCGCGCACCAGCCGCGGCAAGCCGGTGGTCAACCTCATCAACATCGACCGCGACGACAAGATCGCGGCGCTGGTGCCGGTGCGGGAGTTCAGCCACGACCGCAACCTGATCTTCGCCACCCGCAAGGGGACGGTGAAGAAGACGGTGCTCAGCGCCTACGGCAACCCGCGCAAGGTGGGGCTGAACGCCATCAACGTGCTGGAGGGCGACGAGCTGATCGACGTGCAGCTCTCCGACGGCAACTGCCAGGTGGTGCTGGCCACGCACGAGGGGATGGCCATCCGCTTCCCCGAGGGCCACGTCCGCGAGATGGGGCGCGCCACCACGGGCGTCCGCGGGATCTCGCTGGAGGAGGGCGACTACCTGGTGGGGATGGTGGTGGCCAAGGCCACCAACCACCTGCTGGTGGTGACCGAGAACGGCCTGGGCAAGCGCACCGACGTGGACGCGTACCGCCTGCAGCGGCGCGGCGGCAAGGGCGTGATCAACGTCAAGATCAACGAGAAGACGGGCCTGGTGGTGGCCATCAAGGTGGTGCACCCGCACGACGAGCTGGTGCTGATCACCCGCCAGGGGATCGTCAACCGCCAGCCCGTGGACGGGATCCGGCTGAGCGGCCGCAACACGCAGGGCGTCAAGCTGATCAACCTGGAGAAGGGCGACCAGGTGATGGACGTGGCGCGCGTGGTCAACGAGGATGAGCCCAAGCCCATCGCCGCCGAAGGCGAGGGCGAGGTGCAGGAGGTGGTGGACTCCGACGCCCTGGAGGCGGCGCTGGGGATCGACGACGGCGGAGACGACGACGGCGAGATCGGCGACGACGACCTCCCGTCGATGGAGGACCTGGTCGACGAGATCGACGAGGGCGGCGACGAGCCCCCGCCGGACATCATCGACGACCTCTACCGCGGCGAGACGGACGGCTGATCGTTCGGGTATCGCTGACGACGACGAAGGGCGGGCATCGCGAGATGCGCCGCCCTTCGTTCATCTTCGCCGGAGAATCTCCGCGGATGCTGGATTATCGAGCGGGCCGGGCAAAATCAAAATGATTGACAGTCATTAACGCATCGACTAATAATCTCCCATCATTGGGTTCGGCAGGACCCCGGCCAATAATCCCCGCTCCACGCGACCGATGCCGCTCGGAAACCTCTGGCACCTGTTCAACCTCCGCGAGAGCCCGTACTTCCAGCAGGACCTGCAGGCGAGCGGGAAGGCGCGCTACCCGATCGAGCTGTTCGTGGGCCGCGAGCGGGAGGCGGAACGGCTTCTCGCGGTCATCGGCGGAGCTCCCAGCAGCCGCCAGACGGTGGAGGGCCTCCCGGGGTTCGGGAAGACGACGCTGGCGCAGTACGTCAAGGGACGCGCGGCGGCGGCGGGCTACCTCAGCTACCCGGACCCGGTGAGCGTGGCCGGGATCGACACCGCCGACACGCTGCTCGTGCGGCTGCTCAGCTACGTCTACGACGCGGTCGCGAGCCAGGTGGACCATCCCGTCCAGAAGGAGGAGGTGGTCGACGTGGCGCGCCGGCTGGTGCTGGACACGCGTGTCCGCGACGTGAAGGTGGCCGCGTCCGTCGCCGGGTTCGGCTTCGACCGCGAGGTGAGCGTTCGCACCGAGCGCGCTCCGTTCTACTCGGGCCTCCTGACGATCCCGCCGCTGCTGCGCGACCTGGCGGCGGCGGTGCGCGATCACGGGTTCGACGGGATCGTGGTGCACATGAACAACCTCGAGAACCTGATCACCGACGCGCAACGGACAGCGGCGGGCGCGGTGATGCGGGACCTGCGCGACGTCTTCCTCCTGAACGGCTATCACTTCCTCCTGGTCGGAACTCCGGACGCCGTGCGCGAGATCGTCTCGCCGCACGCGCAGCTCCGCAGCGTCTTCGGGATCGGCCGGCCGCTGGAGCCGCTTTCGGGGGAGGCGTTCCAGGCGCTGCTCGCCCGCCGGTACACGCACCTGCGCAGCGACCCGGACCAGGAGGTTCGGCCTCCGGTGGCGCATGACGCGACGCGGGAGCTGTACGATGCCTTCCGCGGCGATCTGCGCGGGACGCTGCGCGCGCTGGACGCCGCCGCGCACGAGCTGATCGGGCTGACGGACCCGCCCGGCGCGCCGATCGAGGCGCCGCAGCTGATGGCGGTGCTGCGCCCCATGCTGGCGGCGGAGGCCGCCGCCGCTCTCTCGGGAACGCTCCTGGAGTACTTCCACAAGCTGAGGACCCTGGACGGGATCTTCACGCAGAAGGACCTCATGGACCGCTGGAAGCTCTCGCAGGGTGCCGTATCGCAGAACCTCCGGGAGCTCCAGCGGCTTGGCTACGTGCAGGAGGAGCGGCGCGAAGGGAGACAGGTGCTCTATCGCCTCACCGGCCCTTCCCGGCTGGTGCTTGGGATGGAAGGCTGATTCTCGCGCTCCATATCATTGTCAGTTTGGCTAATAATTGCCCATCATTGGCTCCTGTGGATGCCGGGCTAATGATGCGACGGGGATCGTGACCGCGGATGCCCACTTCGCAGCATCGGGGCGGAGCGGCGCGATTGTCGCGTCAGGCCGGCGCGCGCGATCCTGAGGCGGGTGGACGGGCGACAGGGGAGAGACGAGACGATGGCGATCGACCTGATCCAGGTGCCGTACGATTCGGCGCGGCGCGGGGAGCGGATGGGGCGCGGGCCGCTCTGGCTGGCGGAGAACGGCGCGGCGGAGCGCCTGCGCGCCCTCGACGGCGACGTGCGCGAGACGGTCGTGGAAGCGCGCCAGGACTTCCGCGCGGAGGTGGGGACGGCGTTCGAGCTGGCCCGCTCCATCGCGCTGGCGGTGCGGAGCGCGCGCGGGCGTGGGTCGTTTCCGCTGGTGATGGCGGGGAACTGCATGGCCTCGCTCGGCGTGCTGGCCGGGCTGGGGACGGCGGACACGGGGGTGATCTGGCTGGACGCGCACGGCGACCTGAACACGCCCGAGACCACGGGGAGCGGCTTCCTGGACGGGATGGCGCTCGCCACCGTGATCGGCCGGTGCTGGACGCGGATGTCGGCGTCGGTGGCGGACTTCGTTCCCGTGGCGGAGGACCGCGTGGCGCTGGTGGGCGCGCGCGACCTGGACGACGGCGAGCTGCGCCTGCTGGAGCACTCGCGCATGCTCCTGGTCACCGGCGACGAGGTGCGCTCGCGCGGCGAGGAGGGCGCCATGGCACGGCTGGAGGCGCTCGCCGGCCGCGTCTCGCGCGTCTACCTGCACATCGATCTGGACGTGCACGACCCGTCCGAGGGCCGCGCCAACCAGTTCGCCGTCGACGGCGGGCTGACGGCGGAGGGGGTGCGGCGCGCCGTGCGCACCATCGCCGCGCGCGTGCCCATCGCCGGGGCTTCGGTGACGGCGTACGATCCCGACCACGACACGGACGGGAAGATGCTGGGGATCGCGCTGGAGCTGCTCGCCGTCCTCGGCGAGGTGGGCGAGCGCGCGGAGCGGCTGGACTGATCCGGCCGTCCGCCCCTCGGTCGAGCGTCTTCGCCCCGATCGGAATTCCCTGGCGGCTTACGTTTGCTTACAGTCGAAATCCCTTTCTCCACCGAGCATTTCCGCTGAACATGGGGCGCGGCCGGCCGGGAACATGCTTTTCTCCCGCCTTCCCGTTCGCCCCTGCACTGCTACCGTCCGCGGCAGCAGGCGGCGGATCTGCCCCCCGAAGATTCCGATTCCACCCCGGTCCGGATATCCTTCGGCCACGTCCCGCGCACGTCATCCCGCCCGGCTGGATCCCGATACGCACCGCCCCCCGACGTCCCCCTCCGACGCCCCTGGCGAGCCGGCGGCAGCCCCCCTGCCCCGGCTCGCTTCTTTTTCGTCCGCCGTCACGCCGCGCGTGATCCTCTCGCGCGCCGGCGCGCCTTCTCGCGCAGGTCGCGAAGCTCACCGTTGAACGCCGCCATCGCCTCGGCGAACGACCTCTCGCGCGCCCCGCCATCTCCCAGCAGGTCGCGGAGAGCCCGGCGGAAGGTGTAGTCGGTCGCGTACCCCGCCGCGCGCGCCGCGCCGACCAGCGAGCGATTCGGCTCCTCCAGCAGCAGGAGCACCAGCAGCACGCGCGTCCACGCCAGCAGCCGCCGCGGCGCCGGAAGCCCCTCCCGCCTGCACCACCCCGCCACCGTCCGCTCCTGCGCGTCGAAGCGCCGCGCCAGCTCCAGCGCGCCGCCGCCGTCCACCGACACCTCCGCCGCCCCGCGCAGCAGCGTCCGCGCGTTCGCCGAGGTGAAGCGCGACAGCTCCGCCTCCAGCCTGCGCTTGAACGGCTGTGCGTGCACGGAGAGCAGCCGCAGCCGAATGCCCTCCGGCGTGTTCTCCAATTCCGCGTCCGCGATGTCGGTCAGGCCGCCGCGGAGCAGTGCGCGGACATTTACAAATGCTTCCACCCGGAACGGGACAATCGCGACCGTCGGCACCATCCGGCACGCCGCGATCACCTCCAGTGCCCGCTCATCCAGCCGCTCGCCATCATCCGCGAACGGATCGAGCAGCACCACGGAGGAAGGCGCCGCACGCACGACGGCGCGCCGTAAACCATCCCACCCGAGCGTCTCCGCCACGAACGGAGCCGGCAGCGTTCGCAGCGCGCCGAACCTGAGCGAGTCGAGCAGGAGCACGCGGCGGGTGGTCTCCGCGACATTTACATTCATTTACACCCCACACGTTTCATGCTGTGGATGTGTTGCCCCACTTCGGACGCGGGGACATTCTTCGGTTACCCATCACTCCTGCCCGTCCACTTCTCTGGAGGGACCGATGAAGCTCTACCGCGCCTGGATTTCCGCGTCCGCACTCTTGCTCCTCGCTGGCTGCTCCGCGCCAACCCTCCCGATCCTGGACGACGGGTCCACCACGAACAGCTCAGACATTTTCCGTGGTTCTGCCTCGTCCACGCAGACGACAGCGGGAGGTGGTGGATTCGGATCCGGGACGGCTACATCGGGCAGCTTGTTCGGATCGGGGACGATCATGAGTGGGCCGAACCTGGATCCCACGATCACGGATACCACCGGAACCAGTGTCACTCGCGGCAATATGTTCGGCTCCGGCACCTGAGCCGCGCGGACCGAAAAGAGCGGCGGCAGGGCAGTCACGTTGCCCTGCCGCCCATCGGAGATGCTGGAGCGCGTTCTGCGGCGGCTGCGTCCAGGGAACGAACGAAAGCATCCACCAATTTTGCGGCGGGCCATCCGGTCGCGCGCCAGACCTTTTCCACCTTCTCGTGGCGCCGCACCATCTCCAGAGCCGATTCCGCCTGCGCCACCGTTTCGTGCATCCCACGCTCAAGTGCCGCCCCAGCCGCGAGTGTCAGCGTTTCCGCCGCGTCGGACCATTCATTCAGGCTAGCCGCTCCAAGCCCCATATCCACCAGCGCGGAAGGCAAAACGTGCTTGCCCTCGGGAGAAAGCTGCGTGCTGGCTTCCCAGGCTTCTTTCCACGCCGCCTCGTACGCGCCGCGGTCCGCGCATGCTCCAGCCGCCCGGGCCGTGGCAGCCAGAACACGCAGTCGTTCGTGGGGCACGCTCAAAAGGGGAAGCACGGCTTGGAGGACCGGCAATGAAGCGGCGAAACGACCTTGCTGACTCCAGAAGTACGCAACGTCGTGCGCCAGCTTGGGGAGGCTGGGATGCTCGGGGCCGTAGATCTCGAACGTGGAGAGCGCCAGCTTCTCAGCGCGGGTGTACTCGCCGGTGAATACGCTCACCATGAACAGGTCGTGCGTGACCGCGCCTTCCCGCTCCCTCATGTTCTGACGGCGGGCCAGCTTGAGCGCGCGTGTAAGGTAATGTAAAGCTTCGCTGAAGCTGCCCTGCTGCGCGTGCAGGTTTCCCAGGCTGTTCAGCGCGAGATCCTGCGTCTCCCAATCATCGCACCAGACCGCCACGCGCGCCGCCCGCCGCAGCCAGATCTCCGCCTCGCGCGGGCGGCCGTGGTTCCGCAGCATCCGCCCCACGATCCAGGCATAGCGGGCATGCTCCGGCCAGGCGAGCGCGGCCGCCTCGGCGAACAGGAGCGCCGTCGACTCCGCATCCGCGCCGAGCGCCCACTCGCTGATGACGAAGCACGCCTTGGAGATCTCGTCCGGTCCCGCCCGCTCCGGCTGCTTCAATCCCGCCGCGATCGTGACCAGCGGCTCCCACAACCCGTCCTCCAGCCCGGCCGCGACCACCTCTCGCTCCCACAGCGCCAGCTCATCACGGCGGAGCATCGGGCCGGCGAGGTCGGGACCGCGACTCCACGCGTAGACCAGCCGCAGCGCTTTCAGCACGAACGGGGCGGCGTCAGGCGGCACCTCATCGAGGATCGCAGATCCCTCCATCTCGGGACCGCGCACCTCCAGCGGATACGACAGCTCCAGGGGAGAACGTGGGAGGGCGGCATCGCTCCGGCGGCGTCGCTTCATCGATCCTGAGGAGGAGATCTCTGGGAGCACGGCATGAACAAACTCACAAACGGATGGCCTATAGTAAACTGTCGCATTCTGAACATCTACAACACGAAATGTGGGGATCACACCGGCAGCAGCGGAAATCGACGCGGGAGAGCTACTTGATCTCGTTTACAGTTGCTTACACCCTCACCTTTACATTTGCTTACACCCTCGAAGTAAACGGAGGGAACGGGGTTTGCCATCGGCCGCTCCCATGGACAAACCCGATGCTTCGCGCGAGTTCGCGCTCCTGATCCACGACCGCCTCTGCGCGGTGTACGGCTGCCCCATCCCGTACTTCCACGAACTGGACCCGCTCAGCGAGCTGGTGTCGTCCATGCTCTCGCACCGGACCACCAATCGCAGCTCCGGACAGGCCTTCCGCGAGCTTCGGCGCCGCTTTCCCACCTGGGAGGCGGTGCGCGACGCACCCACGGCCGAGGTGCAGGACGCCATCGCCCCCTGCACCTGGCCGGAGCAGAAGGCGCCGCGCATCCAGCAGGTGCTGCGCGACGTGACGTCGCGCCGGGGAGAGCTGTCGCTGGAGTTCCTGGCGGAGATGCCGGTGCCGGATGCGCGCGCATGGCTGGAGTCGCTCACGGGGGTGGGGCCCAAGACGAGCGCGGCGGTGCTCCTCTTCAGCCGGCTGCGGATGCCGGCGCTCCCGGTGGACAGCCACCACCACCGCGTGGCCGCGCGGCTGGGGCTCCTTCCGGACGGCGTGCCGGTGGGCCCCGCGCACCGACTGCTGGAGGCGCTCCTCCCGCCGGAGTGGTCCGCGCAGCAGGTGTACGACCATCACGAGGCGCTCATGATCCACGGGCAGAAGTGCTGCTTCTTCCGCAATCCCGCCTGCCCCCGCTGCCCCGTGCTGGACCTCTGCCCCACCGGCCAGGCGAGGCTGAATCCGCCCCCTGCCCAGCCCGACATCTTCGGCTGAGCGGCTGGGGACACATCCCGCGCACACTACATCCGTTCTCCATCCATCTCCCGTTCACGGCTGCACTTGCGTGACTTGCGCCAACGCTGTGCAAAGTTTAGATTTCGGCTCCTATTCGGTGGCAGTTTCACAGGGGCTGGAGCACGATGGAGATCGCGCAGAAGCTGGCCATCCTGGCCGACGCCGCCAAGTACGACGCCAGCTGCGCCAGCAGCGGCGCCAAGGGGCGCAAGGCGGGGCCGGGGGGGATCGGAAGCACCGAGGGCGCGGGCATCTGCCACAGCTACACGCCGGATGGGCGGTGCGTGTCGCTGCTCAAGATCCTGCTCACCAACTACTGCATCTACGACTGCCAGTACTGCATCAACCGCCGCTCCAGCGACGTTCGCCGTGCGCGGTTCAAGGTGCGCGAGGTGGTCGACCTCACGCTGGACTTCTACCGCCGCAACTACATCGAGGGGCTGTTCCTGAGCTCGGGGATCATCCAGACCCCGGACTACACCATGGAGGCCCTCACCGCCGTCGCGCGCACCCTGCGCGTGGAGCACGGCTTCGCGGGCTACATCCACCTCAAGGCCATCCCCGACGCCTCTCCCGAGCTGCTGGACGAGGCCGGCCGCTGGGCCGACCGGCTGAGCCTGAACGTGGAGCTTCCCACGCAGGAGAACCTGGACCGCCTGGCCCCCGAGAAGCAGCTGGTGCAGATCACCGGCGCCATGGGCCAGATGCGCGACCGGATCGACGAGGCGAAGGAGGACGCGTTCGCGCGCCCCGACCGGCGCCTCCCCGTCTTCGCCCCCGCCGGGCAGAGCACGCAGATGATCGTGGGCGCCACGGAGGCCAGCGACGCCACCATCCTCTCCACCGCGTCGGACCTCTACACCGGCCCCAAGCTGCGGCGCGTCTACTACTCCGGCTTCTCGCCCATCCCGGACGCGTCGGAGAGCCTGCCGCTGGCCTCCGCGCCGCTGGTGCGCGAGCACCGCCTCTACCAGGCGGACTGGCTGATGCGCTTCTACGGCTTCGACGCCGCCGAGCTGACCACGCCCGAGGCGCCCAACCTGGACCTGGGGATGGATCCCAAGGTCTCGTGGGCGCTGCGCAACCGCGAGCGCTTCCCCGTGGACGTCAATCGCGCCGCGAAGGAGGACCTGCTCCGCGTCCCCGGGCTGGGCGCGCGCAACGTCAAGCGCATCCTGGCCGCGCGCCGCTGGCACCGCATCCGCACGGAGGACCTGGCGCGGCTGCGCATCCCCCTCAAGCGCGCGCTCCCGTTCCTGATCACCGACGACCACACCCCCGTCCGCAGCGGCCTCGACTCCGCCAACCTGCGCGACCGCGTGGCCCCGGCCAAGCAGCAGATCGACCTCTTCGAATCCGCCTTCTCCGCCACCCACGGCGAGCTGTAGGAGATGCGGGAGATGCGGATCGCCCGGGAGATGGGGATCGTGGGAGCGAAGCGGATGATGATGCCGATCAATCGGGAGACGCGGATCGTCGGGACGAATCGCGCCCCGATGACGATTGTTCGGGAGATGCGGATCAGCCGGACAAATCGCGCCCCGATGGCGATCGTCCGGGAGATGCGGATCGCCGGGACGAAGCGCGCCCCGATGGCGATCGTCCGGGAGATGCGGATCGCCGGGACGAAGCGCGCCCCGATGGCGATCATCCGGGAGATGCGGGGCGCACGATGAGGCGCGTCGTCTTCGAGCCGACCTACGAGGGATGGCGGGCGGTGGCGCGGCGCCTGATCGACGAAGGCGCCGAGCCGGATGCCGTGCTGTGGGAGGAAGCGGGAGACGCGCAGCCGTCGCTGGAGGGGCTGACGGAGACGCGCGCGGCCGAGGGCGCCGACCGCCCCTCCGCCTTCCGCGTCCCGCGCCGCTTCGTGGAGCTGGCCCAGGCCGCCGCCTGCCACGCCGACGGCGAGCGCTGGGCCGTCCTCTACCGCATCCTCTGGCGCCTGACGCACGGCGAGCCGGCGCTGATGGAGGTGGCCGTCGATCCGGACGTCCACCGCCTGCTGCGGATGGAGAAGGCCGTGCGCCGCGAGGTGCACAAGATGCACGCATTCGTCCGCTTTCGCGCCGTGGCGCACGAGGGCGGCGAGCACTACGTGGCGTGGTTCGAGCCCGAGCACCACGTGGTGGAGCGCTCCGCCCCCTTCTTTGCCGAGCGCTTCCCCTCCATGCGCTGGTCCATCCTGACGCCGCGCGTCTCCGCGCACTGGGACGGCGAGCGGCTGGCCTTCGCCCCCGGCGCCCCGCGCTCCGCCGCGCCCACCGACGACGCGCTGGAGTCGCTCTGGCGGACGTACTACGGCAGCATCTTCAACCCCGCGCGCCTCAAGCCCGGCGCCATGCGCGCCGAGATGCCGCTCCGCTACTGGCGCAACCTCCCCGAGGCCTCGCTCATCGTCCCCCTGGCCCAGGAAGCCCCCGCGCGAGTCCGCAGGATGATCGAGGAGCAGCACCGCCAGCGCGAGCCGCGCCCGAAGCGGACCCGCGCGGATCGGGAAGGCGGATCGGAGTAGCGCCGCATCCACGACGGATCCGCCCCCTCTCCCGCCTTCCCCGACCCGGCGCCTCGACACGCCAAGCCGATCTCCCGCTCTCACGATCTCCCGCTCTTTCGATCCTCCGATCCTCCGATCTGCTCCTCGCACAAAAAAGCCGGCCCGCGGCAGAGCGCCGCGGGCCGGGCAAAAGGTTCAGTCGGGTGGCGGGCTCAGCTGCAGACCGTCTCCCCTGTCTTCGCGTCGACGGTGCAGCCTCCGACGGTCGGCGCCTGCGCCGGGTTCGCCGACGACGTGGTGGACGAGCTCGCCGGCGCCGTGCTGGACGTCGACGTTGAGCTCCCGAAGCTGCTGGCCGGTGCGACCCGCAGCAGCCCCCAGATCCCGCCGTCGAACAGGAACGACGCCTGGTCGCGGAACAGGTAGTCGCCCGGGATCTTGTACTTGCCGCCCGCCCCGTTCTTGGGAAGGACGTCGTGGTGGTTGGTGGGCCCGTGCCCGTCGCGCGTCCCCTTGTACTCCGAGAGCGGGTTGACCCCGATCTCGGTGGAGTTCAGCACGTACGGCGTCTCCTCCCACACGTGCCCGTGCAGGTTGAACACGTGGTTGCGCGCGTGCCCGCCCGGCTGCAGCAGGCGGAAGCGCACCTGCTGCCCCGCCGTCGCCGTCAGGATGGGCGTCTGCGCCGCCGGCGTCTTGAGCGAGTTCCGGAAGTCGAGCGTGTTGGTGTAGCCCAGCTCCGCGTTGGGCGCGAAGCCCATCCGGAACCACAGGGGCTCGGTGCGGTAGTTCAGCCCCTTCTGCCCCGAGTCCTCCGGGTCCTCCGCCTCGGCCAGGTTGGGCACCGCCGACCCCGCCGCGAAGCTCTCGATCCCCGGCGTGGAGGTGGCGCACCCGTCCTTCTCCCCTTCCGTCTCCTCCACGTCCTCGCAGTCGAACCGCCGGAGCGAGGCGTTGCGCCCGAAGCGCAGATTGATGTCGTCCTGGAAGAGCAGGACCATCTCCCGGAAGAGGAAGGCATTGTCCGACTTGCGGCGGATGGTGGCCCGCGCCCGGCTCCCCGCGTCGGTGACCGCGATGCTCCCCCGCGGCTCCACCACCAGCGCCGCGATGGCGCCCTTGTTGGAGTGCTTGATCCGGTCCGGCGAGATCAGGTTGGTGGCCCCGAACTCGATGGGGGTGGCGATCAGCAGCCCGTTCTGGACGCGGACGTCGCCCGCGTACCAGACGTAGTCGCGGAACTGGCCCGTGGGGACGGTGGTGTTGCGGTTGATCCCCACCTCCGAGGCGTCGGAGCGCTGCACGTCGAACGCCACCAGCTGCGGGTGCAGCCCCACGTACGGCGAGGGGACCACCTGGTTGGCGTTGAACCCGTCCACGATCGGCGGGAGGGTGTTGTACCCCGGGAGGTCGGGGACCACGCCGCCCTTGATGCGGTTGTGCAGCCGGATGTGGACGCAGTCGCCCGCGTTGGTGCGCAGCACCAGCGGCTCCCGCGGCGCCGTGGGCTTCAGCTTGAAGATGCCGAAGTCGATGTCCGAGTCGTACACGTACATCAGCGCCGTCGGGTCGTGCAGCTCGCCGCCGTTGCCGGTGCGCGTGTTGTAGCGCAGCGTCCCCTCCGGAAGCACCTGCGAGGCCAGCACCGCGCTGATCTCGAAGTACCGCACCGGCGCGATGCGCGGGCACACGTTGTAGAAGCCGCGGTTGAGCCCGCCCTGCCCCACGTACCGCGTGCTCTTGACCGTCGTGGACGAGAAGGTGGCCGCGGGCCCGGCCGCGGTGCGCGTCCCCCCGTCCGTCCCCGACACCGTGGTGGCGTCGGTCTTCTCGGCCGTGGCGGCCTCGTCGTCCGTCCGCTCGGCGGCGGCCGGGTCCGAGATGGTGACCGTGGTGTCGCCCGAGGCCGTCAGGCTCTTCCCCCCGGCGCGCGCGTCGGAGCTCACCACGTACTCCGTTCCCGTGGCCGGGTCGTAGGCGAACGACAGGTAGTCGATCCCCCCCGTGGCGTCGGTCCCGTACCCCGCCGCCACGCTGTCCGACTGGGCGGCGGTGAGGGTGGGCTCGCGCTTCTGGACGTCGGACGTCGTCGTCTGCCGCGCGGCCGTCTTCTGCGCGTCCCACGTGGCGCTCTCGCCCTCGAACGTCTCCGGGCGGCTGGCGTCCAGCCGCGCCGGCTCGTACCCGTCCGGCACCGCGAAGCGCCCCGCCGCGCGGTCCATGAGCGCCGCGTCGTACGAGAAGGCGATGCGCCCCGTCAGCGGGAGGAGGTTGTTCTGCCGCCGCCGGTACGAGCGGATGATCCCCCACGCGCCGTTCCACTGGTCGTCCACCGCGGCGCCGCCCTGGTACAGGTAGTCGGCGATGGTGTCGGCCGCGTTGGTCAGCAGCGGGTCCAGCCCGAACTCGTAGTACTCGCTGATCCCG
>Ga0247770_1000474_pt1 | contig 38788 bp, 44 predicted proteins | sample UWRJL136409B6_FD_179943 | JGI IMG/M metagenome (GOLD analysis project Ga0247770, IMG submission 179943) | Plant litter microbial communities from Arlington Agricultural Research Station in Wisconsin, United States - UWRJ-L136-409B-6 | ecosystem: Environmental > Terrestrial > Plant litter >... | reverse complement strand
CGCGCACGAGGCGCCGCCGGAGCCCGCCGCTTCCGCGGCCGGGGGCGAGTAGATGGCCGCCGGGAAGAAGCCCCGCCTGGGGAAGGGGCTCTCCGCCCTCCTGGGCGAGTTCACCGAGACCAACGAGCGCGCCGCCTCCACCGGCGAGGGGGTGCGCGAGGTGGCCACGGCGCGGATCACCCCCAACCGCTTCCAGCCCCGGCGCGAGTTCGCGCCCGAGCAGCTGGCGGAGCTGGAGGAGTCGATCCGCATCAACGGCCTCCTGCAGCCGCTGGTGGTGCGCCCCGCGCAGGGCGACGCGCCCGAGGGCGCCGAGTGGGAGCTGGTGGCGGGCGAGCGGCGCTGGCGGGCGGTGCGGCGGCTGGGGTGGACGCAGGTGCCGGTCATCGTCCGCGAGCTGGACGACCGGGCCATGCTGGTGCTGGCCATCGTGGAGAACGTCCAGCGCGCCGACCTGTCGCCGCTGGAGGAGGCGGCGGGGTACCGGCAGCTGATCGAGGAGTTCGGCTTCACGCAGGCCGAGGTGGCCGAGAGCGTGGGGCGCGAGCGCTCCACCGTCGCCAACCTCCTCCGCCTCCTGCAGCTCCCGGCCACGGTGCAGACCATGGTGAGCCGGGGCGACCTGTCCATGGGGCACGCCCGCGCCATCCTGGGGCTGGAGGACGAGCGGGAGATGGCGGAGCTGGCGCGCCAGGCGGCCGACGTGGGGATGTCGGTGCGCGCGGTGGAGGAGAAGGTTCGGACCATGCGCGGCGGCGTGGACCCCGCCGTGGCGCGGAGCGCCTCCTCCCTCCGCGAGGGGTCCAGCGACCCGCACGTGCGCAGCCTGGAGCAGAGCCTGCAGCGCAAGCTGGGGACGGCGGTGCGCATCAAGGTGCAGAGCAGCACCAGCGGCCGCATCGAGATCCCCTTCTACACCTCCGACGACTTCGAGCGGGTGGTGGAGCTGATCCTGGGGAACGAGGCGGACTGATGGGGCGTGCGAACGTACGAGGGTGCGACGGCGCGAAGGTGGGTCCGAGCTCCGGACCTTCGGGCGCGCGCCGTCTCCCTCGCACCTTCGCACCCTCGCACCCTCGCACCTTGTAGCCGTGGCTCGCGAGGAAGAACGGCGGATGACGTTCATCGTCATCCCGCACGGGGGGCGCGCGGACATGAGCACGCGCTCGTGGGAGGTGTCGTACCGGGCGCTCCGGCGGGCGGTGATCGCGGGGATCGTGGTGGGGGTGCTCCTGTTCGTGATGGCGGTGTCGTGGGTGTGGGTGGCGGCGCAGGCGTCGCGGGTGCCCAGCCTGAAGCGCGAGGTGGCGCTCCTGGAGCGCGAGCGGCAGGAGCGCGAGCAGCTGGCCCGCACCCTGGCGCGGATGCAGGTGCAGTACGAGCAGATCCGCACCATGCTGCGCGGCGAGCTTCCGCCGCTGGACACCACCGCCCGGCGCGACACGGCGGCGGCGGATACGGCGGGGGCGGGCGACACGTCCGGGGGGGAGCAGTAAGGCTCGCCCGGGGTTGATCGGAATCCGTGGCCGGCGCGCGCGAGCGGGGCCGGCCGGAAAGCGCGGGAGCAGGCATGGCGATGTTCAGCGGCGGGAAGAAGACCGAGCAGCAGCGCGGAGGCAGCGTGGCGCAGAAGTCCGGCAACGGGACCCGGAGCGCGATGGACTCCATGTCCATCATCGGGCCGGGGATGCACATCGTGGGCGACATCGTCACCGACGGCACGGTGCGCGTGGAGGGGAGGATCGACGGGACGATCCGCGCCGGGAAGGCCGTGGTGGTGGGAAAGGAGGGCGAAGTCCAGGGGGAGATCTTCACCCAGGACGCCGTCATCGGCGGGACGGTGCGCGGCTCGGTGACGGCGGAGAGCCGGCTGGAGCTGCAGGCCACCTGCAACATCCAGGGGCAGATCCAGGCGCGCTCGCAGCACCTGCAGCTGGAGGAGGGCGCCCGCTTCAACGGGCAGATCCAGATGCTGGACGGAGGCGAGGCGCCGCGCGCCCTTCCGGCCGCCGTGCCGACGCATCCCGAGGCGCCCGCTGGGGAAAACTCGCCGTTTCAGGAGTAGTTTTCCACAACGCGTCCATATTCGCTCAACCCGGTGCACCGCATCGGGTTGAGCGTTTTCCACAGGGGTTTGGGCGGGTTTTCCACCCGAGTTTTCCACGTGTTTGTAGAAACCATGGCCAAGGTACGTTCACGTGCGGCTTAACGAGCTTCGGGAGTACCTGGACGGCTACCTGCGGGTGGCCCAGGTCCCCGACTGGGGCGGCGCCCTGAACGGCCTGCAGGTCGATTCGCCGCGCGAGATCGGGCGGATCGCGGTGGCGGTGGACGCGGCGGGGGCGACGGTGGAGGCGGCGGTGGCCTGGGGCGCGGACCTGCTCCTGGTGCACCACGGGCTCTTCTGGGACGGCAACCAGCCGGTGACGGGGCGGCGCTACCGCCGGCTCAAGGCCATCCTGGACGCGGACCTGGCGGTCTACTCGGCGCATCTCCCGCTGGACGTGCACCCGGAGGTGGGGAACAACGCGGTGCTGGCGCGCGAGCTGGGGATCGACCCCCGCGGCTCCTTCGCGGAGTACAAGGGGATGCCGATCGGGGTGTGGGGGGAGCTGGAGACCACGCGCGGCGAGCTGGTGGAGCGGGTGGCGCGGGTGCTGGGAGGGCCGGTGCACGTGGTTCCCGGCGGGCCGGAGCGGATCCGGCGGGTGGGGGTGATCACCGGGGGCGCGGGGGACGAGGTGGGGGCGGCGGCGCGGGCGGGGCTGGACGCCTTCGTGACCGGCGAGGGGAAGCACCACAACTTCTTCGACGCGGAGGAGGGCGGGATCAACCTGCTCCTGGGCGGGCACTACGCCACCGAGGTGTGGGGCGTCCGCGCGCTGGCCCGCCACCTGGAGGAGCGCTTCGGGCTGGAGTGGACGTTCCTCGATCATCCGACGGGGCTGTAGATCGCCGTCGTTCATGGTGGCTGACGCCGATTCTGCTCGAGCCGCGGGTGGTGCGGGCCGGGCTGTCTCGCCGCTGCCGCGCCCGGGCTTCGCGGCTCCGTCGGCCAGGTTCTCACGGTCCTGCCGTCGATCGTGACTGGTGGGCTCCGCGTGGCCGGGCCTCAGAATGACAGCGGTTGGGTGTGGATGATCGGCATCCGGGCTCCATGACTTGCATCTCCCGATCGCTCTCCGATCGGCCTCTCCCCTGCCCTTCGACGGCTCCGGGTGATCTGGATTGATTCCAGGATCCGCATCTCCCGATCGCCGGCTGGTGGGGTCGCTCACGTGCCCTTTCGACGGCCACGGATGATCTGGAGTCGATTCCAAGATCCGCATCTCCCGATCGCTCTCCGATGGGCCTCTTCCCTGCCCTTTCAACGGCTCCGGGTGATCTGGATTGATTCCAGGATCCGCATCTTCCGATCGCTCTTCGACAGAGGCCTCTCCCCCTGCCCCTGCGATGGCTGCGGATGATCCGGATTCGATCCCAGGATCCGTATCTACCGATCATGTGCTGACGAGACCTCTCCCCTGCCCTCTCCATACGACCATCGCATCATGAACTCTCGCGTGGAACGGCTGCTCCGCTGGGTGTGGCTGGTCAACGGCGTTCTCCTGCTTGCGCTGCTGGTGCTGGGCGTGGTGTTCACGGCCGGCGCGTGGATCGTGGACCTCACGGCGGGCGGCGAGGGAGCGGTCTCCGTGGCTCCGAAGCGCGACGCGGGCGCGGAGGAGCCGCGGACGGCGCTGCGCTACGGGGCGCCGGAGACGGTTCGCGGGTCGGCGACGCGCATCGTGCTGATCCGGCGCGGGCAGGCGGGGCGCGCCAGCAGCGTCGGCTACGGCTCCTCGTCGCCGGAGCGAGGGGAGGGGCCGATCGTCAACGTGGGGTTCGTGGACGCGGGCGGGGGGCGGCTCCTGCTGGACCGGCCGGGCTACGTGGCCTCGGTGCGGTGGCCGGGGAGCACCACCCAGCCGGCCGGGACGACGGGCGACACGCTGCTGCGGTCGGTGGTCTACGAGATGGCGCTGGAGGACGGCAACGGCGACGGGCGGCTGGACCACCGCGATCCCGGCGCGCTGTACCTTTCCGCGCTGGACGGCACCGGCCTGCGCCGCGTCCTCCCCGCCGGCTTCACGCTGCGCGGCTGGGAGGTGCGCGAGGACGGCTACCTCTTCGTTAGCGCGCTCCAGGCGCCCGCCGGCGGACGCGGCGGCGGGGACGAGGATCGGCTCCCGCAGCGCGCGTTCCTGGTCGGCGCGGACGGGGAGGCGCGGCCGTACGCGGCGCTGGACTCGCTGGCGGGGGCGGCGGCGCGGGTGCTGGAGAAATGAGAAGGGACGGGGCGATGCGCATCCTCGCCATCTCCGGGAGCCTGCGGGCGGGGTCGTCGAACACGGCGCTGGTGCACGCGTGCGCGGCGCTGGCCCCGGAGGGCACGGAGGTGGTGGTCTACGAGGGAATGGGCGATCTGCCGCACTTCAACCCGGACCTGGACGTGGAGCCGGCGCCGGCCTCCGTCGCGGACTTCCGCCGCCGGCTGAAGGAGGCGGACGCGGTGCTGATCTCCAGCCCGGAGTACGCCCACGGGATGCCGGGGACGCTGAAGAACGCGCTGGACTGGGTGGTCGGGAGCGCGGAGCTGGTGTGGAAGCCCGTGGCGCTGGTGAACGCGTCTCCCGCGTCGATGTTCGCGCACGCGCAGCTCCTGGAGACGCTGACGGTGATGACGGCGAGCGTCGTCCCCGAGGCGTCGGTCACGGTGCCGCTGGCGGGGCGGCGGCTGGACGCGGCGGGGATCGTGGCGGACCCGGCGCTGTCCAGCCAGCTGCGCTCGGTCCTGGCCGCGCTGGCGGGCGCGGCGGAGGCGAGCCGGGCCGCGGGAGATCCGATGGCCGGGTGAGCGCTCGTATGTAGAGGTCGGATGATGGGAATCGAACGATCTGGATCATCCATCCACGAGATGCGGAGGGACGAGAGATGGCGCGTGCGACGTGGAACGGGGCGGTGATCGCGGAGAGCGACACCTTCGAGGTGGTGGAGGGGAACGTCTACTTCCCCCGCGAGGCGGTGAAGGACGAGCTTCTGCGCGACAGCGAGACGCACACCACGTGCGGATGGAAGGGCGTGGCGAGCTACTACGACCTCGTGGTGGACGGCAAGGAGAACCGCGACGCGGCGTGGTACTATCCCACGCCGATGGAGGCGGCGAAGAACATCACGGGCCACGTGGCGTTCTGGAAGGGCGTCACGGTCGAGAAGTAGATCGGCGTCGGCGGATGCGGAGACGGGCGCGGCCCGCGGGAGACTCCCCGCGGGCCGCGCTTCTCGTTGGCTGCTCCGGCGGGTCAGCCCGTGGCTCCCCCGGTTGCGGTGCGGTAGAAGTAGGAGGTGGTGATGCAGTAATCGCTGAAGTAGTCGGGGAAATCGGAGACGTAGCAGCGGTCCTGGATCTCGAAGGCGGTGTTGTTGACGAACAGCGGGAACACGGGGTCGGCCGTGAAGACCTCGTTCCCGTCGTGGAGGCGGAGGCGCATGGCGAAATCGTCGCCGAAGAGCGGGACGGGGTCGAGCCCGTAGCGGGAGGCGCCGTTCTCCGTGTAGACGTACCCCCCGTCCGTGGTCCCGTCCCAGGTGCGGGAGTACTGGTAGGAGTGGTACACGGCGCGCCCGGCATAGCGTTCGTAGGCGAGGCTGGTGAACGCGCTGCCGAAGTAGTTGCTGTTCGAGCACAGGTAGACGTACGCCACCGTCACCGGATCGTACGCCGAAGAGCAGAAGCTCCCGTCCGCGCCCACCCAGCTGGGCACGAGCGCGTGCGTGCTGGCGGCGATGGTCGCTCCGCCCGTGATCTCGGCGGCCTCCAGCCGGAGGGGGTTGGTGGAGAGGAGCTTCGGGATCGACGCGCTCAGGCGCACTTCCTGGGTGCGCGTCTCCTTCAGCGACCGGCTGATCCACTCGCCCCCGCCGAGCCCGCTGCGCCAGAGGCTGCGGATGCTGGTGGAGTCGCGGAACGCGAAGTCGCTCACCGACACGGAGTAGAACATCTCGTTGGTCACGACGCCCTCCACCGTGGCCGCCCCGACGTTGTCCTCCGGGTCGTCGTCGCGCAGCCCCGCGTCGGGAAAGATGCGCACCTCCAGCTTGACGGGGCCGGAGCGCTGCAGGCGGTGCGTGAAGGCGCAGGTGACGGCGTCGCCCGCGTCCACCCACACCCATTGCACCCAGTCCACGTGCTCGCCGTCGGCGAACAGGGAGCAGGCGCCCCAGTTCCCCACGTCACCGTTGGTCTCGCGGATGGTGGCGGAGACGTTGATGGTGGTGCCAGCGCGGGCGCGGGACGGCGCGCTCACCGCCGCCACGGCCAGGTTGGGGCGGCGGAGGACGGTGTCGGTGACCGTCACCACGTCGGTCCGGTGGGGATCCACGTCCTTCACGTTCGCCTGCACCTGGAGCAGGGCTCCCCGCGCCAGGCCGGGGACGGCCAGGGTGGCGCGGCCCACCGCCGAGAGCTGGGCCGTGCGGGTGAACATGTGCTTCCCGTCCGGAGACGTGGCCCGGCTCTGCACGTGCGTGATCGTTCCCGGGGTGTAGTACCAGGGCTCGTCCAGCCTGCCGGTGCTGAGCTCCACCTCGGTGCTGCCGTCGCGGCCCAGGAGGGCCTGCATGGAGATGCCGGCGGAGCCGGAGCGGCCCGTGGCGGGGCGGTGGCCATTGTAGCGGTACCGCCTGCGGTTGGGGTGCAGCACGGGCTTCGTCAGCGCCGCGGCGCCGTCGGTGGTGGCGCGGCGGAGCTCGGCGGCGCCGGGCGTGGCGGGGGTCGTGGGCTGGTCGGCGCAGGCGGCGGCGCCCAGGAGCAGCGCGGCGGCGAACGCGTGACGGAGGGGGGATCGGGCGGGCATGCGTGTCTCCTGCGGGACGGGGTGATGGGGCTGGGGTGGTGACGGAAGCGGGATCGGACTGGATCAGTGAATGACACCTATGGTACGCTCCAGTCCATTATCAACGTCCCCACCGCGCCGAAGTCGCACAGCCTTTGTTTCCAGCACATAGGGGAGGCACCATGGCCTCGTCCGGGCGAATCGAGCGGGATGACGTGGGACGTTCGAGCCCCGGTGTGGTCGTGCGGTGGGACGGCGCCGGGGCGTATCGACCGCGGGAAGAATGATCCTCGTGCTATCGATTGCTCTCAACAGATGCTGATGCGCGCCGGTCCGCCGAGCTGATACGAGGCCGCATCGGACCCCGCGGCACGTCTCACGCGAAGAGGCGGGGAGAAACCCGAACGGGGAGGCGGCGGATGAAGATCTTCGTGGTGGGTGGGAACGGGTTCATCGGGCGGGAGGTGTGCCGCGCGGCGGTGGAGGCGGGACACCAGGTGGTGGCGATGGCGCGGAGCGGGGCGCCGCGAGGGGCGGCCACGTGGATGGACGCGGTCACGTGGGTGGTGGCGGACGTGCTGGATCCCGGCTCGTGGCGCGACCGGCTGGCGGGATGCGGCGCGGTGATCCACTGCGTGGGGATCATCACGGAGAACGCGGAGCGCGACGCGACCTTCGAGCGCATCAACGGCGACGCGGCGATCGTCGCGTCGAAGGAGGCGGCGCGCGCGGGGGTGGAGGCGTTCGTCTTCCTCTCCGCGTCCGCCAGGCCGCCGCTGATCCCGTCCGGCTACATCACGGCGAAGCGGCGCGCCGAGGAGGCGATCCTGGCGACGGTCCCCCGCCCCGTCGTCTTCCGTCCTGGCTTCGTCTACGGGACCGGGCGCCTGGTGTCGTACGCGGCCGCCTTTGGGCTGCGGATGGGGATGCTGGTCCCCGGCGTGCGGCGGACGGCGATGGAGTCGCGGCCGCTCGCCGTCGCCGTCGTTGCGCGGGCGGCGGTGCGCGTGGCGGGTGACGCGGGGGTGCGCGGGATCGTGGACGTGGACGGGATCGAGCGGCTGGGCGGCTGACGGCGGGGCGATGAAGCGCCGCCGCCGCGCCATCGGGATGCGGGGCGAGCGACTGAGGGATCTTTGCCTGAGCCCGGATGATACCCTGGGCTGGCCATGGATCCTTCGGCCTGCGGATGTCGTTGCCGGCGGTGGATTTAGCGGGACCGGCCTCAGCATGGCAATCGCGGGAGATGCTCGGTTGGATGTGGAATCGGGGATCAGGTGCGGACCCGGGGCGCGGCCGCCGCTCCGGTCTCCACGTCGACCACGTTGTCGTCGCGCTTGCGGTCGATCAGCTTGTTGTGCGGATCGGCGCCGGCGCGGGCGGGCTCGCGGGGGACGGTGACGCGGATGGTCTGCGCGCCGCTCCGGATGCGGTGGCGCTTCAGGTAGAGCGGCGCGCCCAGGCCCTCGCCCTCCCCGGGCGCGAAGACGCCGATCTCCACGAAGTCGTCCATCGGCACCTCGGCCTCCTTCCCTTCCCCGTCGGCCCTCGTCTTCCTGCCCACGACGTCGATCGCCACCTGGTACTGGCCGGCGGCGGTCCGCCCGACGCGCGCCCGCTCCGCCCGGACCTCCCAGAGCGTGACGTGCTCGAAGAGATCGCTCAGCAGCGCCTGGTGCGAGGCGGGCGTGGCCGCGCGCAGCTCGGCGTAGAGATCGAGCGAGGTGGGGTACGGCGGCACGCCCACACGATGCTTCTCGAAGCAGCGCCGCAGCGCCGCGTTGACGCGCTCCTCGCCGACCTGCTCGCGGAGCGTGTAGAGGGCGATGGCGCCCTTGCGGTAGGCGATGTACGGCCTCGCCGATCTCGCTCAGCAGGTTGAGGAAGCGGACGCGCTCGGCCGGGTCCAGCCCCGCCGTGGGCTCGTCGACGATGATCAGCCGGGGGTTGCCCAGGAGCGCCACGGCCACGCCCAGGCGCTGCCGCACCCCGCCGGAGAAGGTGCCCACCTTTCGCCTGCGCACCTCCCACAGGTTGGTGCGCCGGAGGAGCGAATCGACCACCTCCCGCCGGACCCCCGCCTCGGCGATCCCCTTCAGCACCGCGAAGTGCTCCAGCAGCCGCTCCGCCCGCGCGTGCGGGTAGAAGCCGAACGACTGCGGCAGGTAGCCCAGCGTCCTCCGCACCTCGTCCTTGCGCCGCAGCACGTCGATGTCGCCCAGGTGGATGGACCCCGCGTCCGGCTCCTGCAGCGTGGCGATGATCCGCATCAGCGTGGACTTGCCGGCGCCGTTGGGACCCAGCAGGCCGAACATCCCCCGGGGAACGTCGAGCGAGACGTCCTTCAACGCCCGGGTGCCGTTGGGATAGGTCTTCGACAGGTCGCGGATGACGAGCTGCACGGATCGAGGCGGGTCGGGGGATGGGCCGCGGAGCCACGCGGGCCTTCTGATGACGCGCCCAACCTACATGATCGGATTGCCGTTGCCAGGTACTTTGCACTGACAAGTAGATTCGGGCGAGACGTCGAGGTGAAGGTGCTCGGCTTCCGCATGAAGCATCTCCCGGATCGATCGACATGGAGACGGGCGTCCCGAATCGAAGTGGAGGATCCTGCCGGCGATCGCCGTCCAGGATCGGCTCGCGACGGACGAGTGCGGGATTTGTCGCATCGAATTCCGGCGGCTCGGGCGGGGTCGCACGGGTGGCGCGGAGAGGGTATCTTTGCGGCGTCCCGAATCCCCAAATCCAAAATGATCGCACTTCTGATGGCCGGCGCCCTCGCCTGCGCGCCGGCCCTCCCGCTTTTCGCCGACACCGTTCCCGCGCCCGTGTACGACGGGGCGCGCGGCCAGCTCGACGCCCGCATCCCCCGCGTGGAGGACGCCGGCGTGCGCGTGGACGGCACCCTGGACGAGCCCGCGTGGAGGAGCGCCGCCGTGCTCACCGGCTTCACGCAGTCCGCGCCGGCGGAGGGGACGCCGGCGCGGGAGCGGACCGAGACGCTGGTGTTCTACACGCCGCGCGAGCTGTTCATCGGCATCCGGGCGCACGCGTCGGACCCGTCGCGCATCCGCAGCACCCTGGCGGAGCGCGACCAGATCACGTCGGACGACCACGTCCGCATCCTCCTGGACACCTTCCACGACCGGCGCCGCGCCTTCGCCATCTTCGTCAACCCGCTGGGGATCCAGCAGGACGGGACCTTCTCGGACGGCGAGTGGAACGGCTTCACCTTCTCCCCCGACTTCGTCTTCGACTCGCGCGGGCGGCTCACCGGCGAGGGGTACGAGGTGGAGATCCGCATCCCCCTCCGCTCGCTGAAGTTCCCCGCCGGCGCCGCGCAGACGTGGGGGCTCAACGTCATCCGCGTGATCCCCTCCGCCGGGGCGGAGGAGAGCTGGGCGCCGCGCTCGCGCAACCAGCCGGCCGAGCTGGCGCAGAGCGGGACGCTCTCCGGGATCCAGGGCCTGAGGCCGGGCCGGCTGCTGGAGGTGAACCCGGCCTTCACCGCGCGCCGCGAGGGGACGACGCGGGAGGACGGGTTCCGCCGCGGGGACACGGAGCCGGACGTGGGGGTGGACCTGAAGTACGGGATCACCAGCGAGCTCACGCTGGACGCCACGGTGAACCCGGACTTCAGCACGGTGGAGGCGGACGCGGACCAGATCACGGTCAACGAGCGCTTCGCCCTGTCGCTGGAGGAGAAGCGGCCCTTCTTCCTGGAGGGCGCCGACCTCTTCAACACCCCGGAGACGCTGGTCTACACCCGCTCCATCGTGGCGCCGGCGGCCGGCGCGCGCGTCACGGGAAAGGTGGGCGCGCTGAACCTGGCCTGGCTGGGCGCCCTGGACGACGCCCCGCGCGAAAGTCCCGCCGCCTTCGCCCCGGAGCCCGCGCGGGCGCTGGTGCAGATCGGGCGGCTGCGGCGCGACGTGGGGGAGGGCTCCACCGTGGGCCTGCTGGGCACCAGCCGCGAGACAGGGGGCGCCTTCAACCGCGTGGCGGCGGCGGACGCGCGCATCCGCTTCGGGCAGGTCTACATGGTGGGCGCGCAGCTGGGCGGGAGCTGGACGCGCTCGTGGGAGCCCGACGCGGCCGGCGCCGACTCCGCCGGCGCCCCCGGCGACCGCGTGGCCGTGGCGCTGGAGAGCCGGGCCGCGCACATCGGCCAGCTCTTCCTGGACCGCACGGCGCGGCGCTGGGGGTTCATCGCCACCCTGCGCGACGTGCCGGAGGACTTCGTTACGGAGACGGGGTTCGTGCGGCGGACGGGGATCACGGAGGTCTCCGGCCGCAACCGCTTCTCCTGGTACGGCGCGCCCGGCGCCCGGGTGGAGCGCGTGGACTTCGTGCAGAGCGGCGGCCGGCTGTACGGCGGCCGGGAGCTCTGGCGCGGCGGCGGCGCGGCGGAGGGAGAGGCCGGGCTGGGGGTGGAGGCGGAGCTGCGCGGCAACCACGAGGTGGAGCTGTCCGTCTCCCGCGGCTTCTATTCGCTGGACCCGGCGGACTACGCGGGCTACTCGCTCCCGTCGCCGTCCGACGGAGTGGAGACGGGCGACGTCCTCGTGGGGCCGGACGCGCGGATGCGCGGGCTCAACGGCGTGTCGCTGCGCCTGGAGTCGTCGTACTTCAAGTGGATGGACGCGTCGTTCGAGGCGTACACCGGCGCCGTGCCGATCTTCGCCGAGGGGACGCGGGGGCGGGAGCAGGCGCTGGAGGCGGCGGTGGAGCTGCGGCCCACGGCGGCGCTGCGGGTGGACGCCTCCCTGCGCCGCGTGCTGCTGCACCGCGCCCGCGACGGCTCGCGCTACTCCCGCGCGCTGGTGCCGCGGCTGCGGATGGAGTACCAGCTCACCCGCGCCGTGGCCGTGCGCGGGCTGGCGCAGTACGCCGTGGAGGAGGTGGACGTGCTCCGCGCGCCCGACGGCCGGCCGTACCTGCGCGAGGGCCAGTCCTTCCGCGTGCGCCGCGGCAACCGTCCCGCGTGGGACGCGCCGCAGCTGAACCCGCTGCGGCTGGACCTGCTGCTGAGCTGGCGCCCGTCGCCGGGCACCGTCGCCTTCCTCGGCTACGGCCGCGAGGTCACCGACGACGAAGCGTTCCGCTTCGACGGCCTGGCGCCGCGGAGCGACGGCCTCTTCCTCAAGCTCAGCTACCTCTTCCGGAACTGAGATTTGGCCGTCGGATGGACGAGACCGGCCGCCGCGGGACGTGCTCCGCGGCGGCCGGCGTGCGTTCCGGGCGAGATGCTCGGGGCGCGGATGATCTGATGCGAGGCGGGGGTCATCCCACCAGCTGGCCCAGCATCTCCACGATGGCCGTGACCAGGGCGACCACGGCGGTCACGCCCTCGACGTGTCCGCTGCCCCGGAGCTCCCGGAGCGTGCCCTCCATGGTGTGCTGCGCGCGGACGATGCTCGGCTGGTCGCGCGACAGCGCCTCCCGCGCGGTCTGGACGTTGCCGACGGTGTCCGTCCGCAGCTCGTTGGACATGTGGGAGCCCTGCACGGCGCGCTCCAGCTCGTCCAGCTGCTCGATCACCTGGCGAACGGTCACGGGCGAGCCGGGGCCGTACGTCTGCACGGTGGTCTTGCTCCCGCTGGCGCGGTTGCCGGTCCCGCCGACCACCACGCCCACCATGTCGCCGCCGCGCGTGTCGATGTTGGACTGGTCCGAGCCGCTCATGGGCGCACCCCCGCCGTGGCCTGGTTGGCGATCCCGCCGATGGCCGCGCCGATGATGCTGCCGCCGCCCGTGTTGATGTTGATGCCCCCCATCTGCTGGATGATCATCCGCAGTCCGCCCGTGTCGATGCCGTACTGCTCGAGGACGGTGGCGACGGTGCCGAGGGTGAGGCTGACGTTCGTCTTCAGGAAGGCCGTGGCGTCGTCGAGGTCGAAGCTGGCGGAGTTCAGCTTTCCCGGATACTGCGTGCGCAGAGCCACGATGAACGGAACTCCCGCCAGCAGGTCGATGATGAAGCCGCGCAAGTGAATGGCGATGCCCAGCGCGATCACCATCAAGCCCACGCCCTGCAGCACCACGGGAAGAAGATTCACCAGCCGGATCGCGGAGATCATGGTCAACACGGCGAGCAGCAGCTTCCGGATGCTCAGCAGCGGCAGGATGTACGAGCGGACGGAGTAGTACAGGTGGTCGCCGTACGCCTGGAAGTACGCGTTTACGGTGGCCCTCGTGTCCCGGGCCGTGGTCAGGTGCGTGACGACGAAGCGGCGGGCGGGCTCGCCGGAGTGCGAAGCGTCGTCCCAATCGACGAGCTCGAGCCGGGTGCTCGCGAGGTTGCCGTCCGTGAGCTGCTGGTACAGCCGGGTGTGAATCTCCTCGACGGCCTTCTGCGGAGGGTTGCGGTCCAGATCGTAGCTGTCGCTGAAGGTGAACCTCGGCATCGGAATCCCGCCTGCTTCGAATGGGTCCTTGCGATCCAGGAAGCTCCGCCGGAACAGGCGGCGGACGGGCTGCGGGAGCGCCACCGCGGTGGATCCGTGAGCCGTGTGGGTGGAGCCGGGCTGCGGGCCGCGGGCCAGGGTTGGCGTCGCGGTGCCGCTGGGACCGGGGGGGTAGAGTGTGTTCATGCGGTGTCTGGTGGTGGGAGGATGAACGACCTGCGAATGCACAAAATGGAGGGTCCGGGGTCCCGTGAATTCACACCCGCCGTACGCACGCGGCATGAGGACCTGGGCTTGGCCCCGAGATGACGGCTTCTTTCTCGACCCCGGCTATCCGCTCCAGAGCTGGTCATCGGGCAGGACGGCGCGGCTTCGCTGGGTAGCGGATCCGGTCGGCCGATGGAACGCGAAAGCCGGCTCCGGGAAGCGTCCCGGGGCCGGCTTTCGTGTATCCGCGATCGTCGCCGCGGTTTGCCCAGCCGCCTCGACGTTGCGCAAAGGTCCGAGCTGATCTCCATCCCGAGTGCCGCCGGGGATCCGAGTCCCGGCGCCCGCCATGTCGCCCATCCCTCTCGTGAAGTGGAGGACGGAGACGAAGAGACGGCCGCGCGCATCTCCGCCTTCCTATGGCGAAGGTGGACAGAGTTTGTTAAGCTGTCCGATAATGGGAGCGCGAGTCCTTTACCAGAGATCCACGAATCACCTGCTGGCATTTCAATGCAAGAACAAAAACGCGGTAAGCGCTACCGAACATTTCGTCTTCCTCCAGAGCCACTTCCGGCCTACGATCTTTTGGACGGGGCAGACGATCCGTTGGCCGAGATCCTGTTCCGGGCTCTGGTCGAGTTTCGCAGATGGACGTCTGCATCGGCTTCCGACCGCTTGGTGGCCCGGGGCAATGCAGAGGAGATGGAGAACTTGAAGTACGTCCTCGCGCGCTCTCCCGAGCTCGAGGAACCACTGGGATGCTACGCCACGCTGCGGAGAAATCCAGGGCTCATCAGCGTTGGCGCGGTCGCGCGTGCGTGCGGAATGATCCATTCGTGGGCCGATGAGCGGGGGCTCGAGTTAACCGCGCTCCTGTTCGCGGAGGCTTGGGCAGGGGTAGATCCGGACAACCCAATCGCGAACAACGCCGCGGGGCGAATGGCTCGCCACCTCAATGACGTCGAGCGAGCGGAGATCTGGTTCGAAAGAGCATACAAGCTCGCCGCCCGCAAACGGAATCGGAGAGAAAAGATCAAGGCATTGATCTACCATGGAGGGATGTTGCGGGAGTGCGGCCAGTATGCGGAGGCACGCCAGAAATTCGAGGACGCGGCGAAGCTGGCTGGATCTACACGGCGGAAGCGCCAGGCTGCTGAAGTACAGCATGAGCTATTTACGATTGCCGCCGAATCAGGTGATTTCCCGGAAGCCGAGGTGTATCTGCGAGGGGCGCTCCGGGTATACCCGATCCATCATCGGGCGATTCCCTGGCTGGCGCACGATTGGGCGTTTCTCCTGGTGAGAAGCGGCTTTTACATGGAGGCAAAGGTCCTGCTCCTGGCAGTGACGCAGCTCGTCAGCCGAAAGCAGCTCCAGGTTGTCATCTGGGGCACCCTGGGGCGCGCCGCCGCCGGTACGAACGACCGACGGTTGTTTGAGCGATCCGTGGAGCGGGTGATCTCGCTCGTCGGGGCATACGAGGAGTTCGGCGCAGCGGCGTTGGCGCACCTCGCCGTCGGATGGCAATTCTTTGGCGAATGGGATGCCGCGGCGGAGTTCGCGCAACGTTCAGTTCAGCTCGCTCAGGTTCGGCTCCAGCCTGACGTGGAACGCGGAGCCCAGGAGATTCTTGCGTCGTCACGCGATCGTATCCCGCCGCAGCCACAGGCTGAGGTGCCTCCGCGTAGCCGAATCCCTGTGATTGAAAAGCGACTGCTTCAACGACTCGTGGATTGGACCAAGCCTCGTCGACGCGAAGTGGTCAAGGACCCGGAAGCCGGGGGGCGGCGATCAGCACCAAAGACCCGAGAGGGTCAACCTACTGGGCCGGGCATGGATTCGCAGGCTGAGTGACGCCACTGCCGATGGTCCACCCTCCCCCGGCGACGCACGTGTCCGCGGAAGCTGTAGTCGTCATGTGCGCAGCAGTTGAATCCACTCTACCGGACCCAATCGTCCAGCCACCACCATTGTAGCGCGGTTCGGATGCCGGTGGGTTTGGGCTGGTTGGGTCGCCTGCGCATGCCGCGGTGCCAAGTAGCGCTAGCAGATACATTGCGGGCTTTCTCATTGGATTCGCTCCTCTTCTCCGTGACGTTGACCGGGATGGGGGAAACGTCCGAACTGTACGCAGTATACACGTTATCCGCCAGCAGAGTCCGACTAATAAATCCCGCCAGCACCGTCCGTTCTCCCCGATCACTGCAATCACTTTCCGCCACGGGTGTCCGATAAATAAAATCCGCCAGCACCGTCCGATCTATTTTCCCAAAGTCTCTCTGTTTATCGTGCCACCGCACGCCGGCGACCGGGCGCTGCGGTGGCGGTTTTTTCTTCGAACTGCGCGATGTCAGCGGGGGTGTCGCTGGAGCGGGATCACCCCGGCGCGGGATGGCCGGGGATACGCCCGATCCGGTGAGGCAGCGATGCCGAACCCACGTCCTCAGTCTCGACGGCGCCGTACTGAGCCCGGGGGACGGCACAGCTCGGGAGGCAGCCCCCTACAATCCGCGGCGGTCGCGGGCGTTCGTCGGAGGCGGTGCGAAAACACCGGCGGACGCCCACCCGCAGCCAGCAATCAAAGATCCGCGCAATGGGCTGGATCGTTCCGGTGGAATCATCGAGCACCCAGGGTGACGGCGTGGCGGCGATCCGGAGCTGCGTAACCCTCGAGTCGGCGCGAGTGGCCATGGATCTCCTCACCTCGGAGCTGCTGGAGGAGGATCGACGAATGGCCGCCCTCGGAATCCTGGAAATTCTGCACGACCTTCACACGGAACGAGGGGGCGTGCCTCCGCTCTGGCTCCTTGCGCTGATGGCGGAAGCCTCCCCCCGGGGTGGACGATGAGAACCGAAGCGGGGGATGCCGCGCTGGTCGCCTGGGCTTCGGCGGGTGACGACCCGCACGGCTTTGTTGCGCGCTACGGGAGCTTCCGCGCGCGCATCGCTCTGGCGCTGGAGCGCGCGGGGTTCTCGCCTCGCGCGGCGTCGGCGCACGTCCCCCGTCTCTGCTCCGAGCTGGAGCGTCGCCGGGCCGGCCTGCGCCCGGACACGCGACTGGACCGCTTCGTGGACGAGCTTGCCGCCGCGCTCGCGCGCGAAAGCGGCGCGGCCGGATGAGCGGGGCCGAGTTTCCCGATGCGCGCGCCGAGCTCGCCGCGGTCAACGAGCAGCTGGCCGGCCTCCTCGCCTCCCAGGATCGTCGCGACGAGGCGCGGTACGTCGCGCTCGACCTCCGGGCGCGGGAGCTACGGCGGCGCCTGGACACGGAGCTGGGTGAAGGCCTGGGTACACGCAGGGAGGACGGGTTTTATGGCTCGGGGTACTGAAAACGCCGGGATCGGGGAGCTACGGACGGAACTGGCGTCCGTTGCGATGGAGATTGCGCGGCTCCTGAGCGGAGAGGGCCACGGCGAGGCGGAGCTTGCGGCGCTCGACGCGCGTCAACGCGGGCTGCGGGCGAGGATCAATGAAGCCGAAGCGCCGGCCCGCCGCGCTCGCGCGGACGCTGCCTGCATCTGGCCCCGGTGACGCACGCGGCTGGCCTCGCACCGCTCTCTACGTCGCCGCTGTGGTGGTGGCGTGGATGGCGGGGCTCGTCTTTTCGAGCGGGCATGCGGAGAAGCGCGAGCGCGTTGCCGAGGTGCTGGCACTACCCCTCGCCCGTGTGCTCGCAATCCGTCTAGCTTGCCCACGCGACAAAACGGAACGTCACATAGAGAGCTTGACGCGCGCTCCGTTGAGCGCGCAAGTTACGGTCGGGACTTATCACGTTCTGGTTCTGCCTACACGCGCCCATGCCGGACGATTTTGATTTCGATTTTACGGATGCCGAACTGTTTGAAGCGTTCCGGTTGCTCGCCTCTGATGAAGACGCCCGCGCGCAAACGGAAGCGGTGCGGAGCGCACTTCTGCCGGGGATGGCGTGGGCCGCCTCGACGGAACTTCTGCTCCTGCTTTCTCTTGGGACTGATTCCGGCCATGAGAAGGTGGAGCGCATCCGCAGGGCGGGTCAGGAAGCGAGATTGACGGTGGAGCTTCGCAGCGAATCAGAGGCGGGAGAACCGGGGCTGTCTGAAAGCGAGTTGATGGCGCGGGTCAGAGATGCCGTCGTGACGGAAGACGCTAGTTGGCAGGCGCAGAGGATCGAAATGCGCCGTTCGCTGCGAGACCAGGGATAAATCCACCTGATTGAGCCTCTGGATACCAGTTCGTAGTCTCACGGCTCAAAGCCGAGCCTGGGCGTTCTCCCCTCTCAAGCACCAGGAGGACGTAATGTTCCGATTGGGTGGCTTTTGCGTGGGCGGGCTGCTGGTCGTTGGGGCTGTTGCCTGTTACGATGCACCGACGACTGCGCCGGAACCTGGGGCGGCTGCTCCAGCCGGGCCGGGCTACTCCACCACGGTTGACGAGGCGGTAGAATACCCTCTGCATCACTACGAAAACGAGACGGATAGCTGGCCCTACATGACGCCCCTGACGGGGCAGTACGTCGAGATTGTGGCAGCGGATCAGACTCCGCACCCGTACGACAACGACGAGACGCGCCGCGTCTGTCCGAATGACCAGTTCGTCGGGCTGAATGCGCATCTGCGGATGAACTATCGCCTGGAAACGCTGGATTTCGACTTTCGGGGGCCGTTCACCTTCGTCCGGCACGTGAGCACGACGAGCCCGTATCCTACGGCTCTGTACATCTTCAACTACAACGCCTACACCCGCAACAACAAGCACTATGCGCCCGCCGGCAACAACGTCCTCCTTGCCTGTGACGGTAGGTACGTTTTCCGGAACAACGTGATTCGCTTATGGACCGGACACTTCTATGGGAAACTCTACAACGGTCCGATAGTGCTCAACCCGGCATACGATGACGACTGTGGTGACGATGGAGCGGGGGGGACCGGAGGGAGCGAATTTGCGGTCGTAGTCAATCCCGAGTACGACCCTTACGACCCTTCGTCCTCCGCCGATTGGGACGGAAGGGGGTGCAGTGATCCGGACGAAGAAAGCGGCGGGGGGGTCGGGACCGGCGGTACACAGTACGAACCCGGCGACTCGACGGGCGGTGAAACGGTCGACTGGGGGACAGGCCAGGGGAATGGGGGAACGAGCGTCTGCGGAACAACGGCCATTGTCGAATACGTCTGCATCGATGTTTGGGACGGCACCGCCTGGACTGAATGGGCCTGCGGTTACGTAACCGCCTGCTGATAAGGAGTTGAACCCAATGCTTCTTCGAGTTTTGGGCGTGCTGATTGCCGCCGGCCTGACGCTTTCCCCTTCTCCCGGCGCCGGGCAGGTTGCCAACCTGTCCGGTAGGCCCACGCGGGTCCCGGTGACGGTCGCCACGGTTGAGCGGCTTCCGGTGCCGGACGCGCCGTTCGTGGTGCTTCGGCGCGCGGACGCGGCCCCTCGGGACGTGATCCTGCTTCCTTCCGGGGCGGACGCCAAGCTGCTTTCAGAGGCTGTGCAGGCGCTTCTCGTCGCTCGGCAGGCGGGCGGCGACACTGCGGTGGCGCCCACAACGCTCCGGGTGCGCCCGCAACGGGGGCGCACTTCGCAACGCCCGGTCTTGCCGTGGGCGCAGCGAGTCCTAAACGATCTTCGTCGCGCGGAAGCACGCCCCGTCGAAGGAGTGGGCGCGGTGCCTGCGGTGGAAATCTGGCTTCCGGCCCAGACGCGGCGCGGCCCCCGGCGCTGAGAGCAGGGAACCTCGACGGCAGGCGAGGGAGGCTGCCCCCTTCCGGCGGGTTCTGCTGTCGGTTGTCGCTGCAAGATGCTCGATTCGGTGTCCGTGGCTGTGCGGATTGTGCGCGCACATCTAGTAATTCCGTGGTTTTCGTGCATCTTGCTGGCTTGCTGTCTACTAGGCGGAATCTGCAGCGAATTCTTCACTCGCCCGCCAACCTCGCTCCGTGTGGATGGGCGTTTCTCTCGCACACGCCCCACCGAGGCCGGCTCTCGGCCATCCCTCCCCCAAGCGGATGGAGCGAGATCCGCCTCGCGCGGACCCCGGGATGGACCGAGCGAAAACGAAGAGGGAGACGGAGATGCCGATCATCTCCGTCTCCCTCTTCCCGTTCCGAGCGCGGGCCCGATGTGGGTCAGGCGGCCAGCGGCTCGGCGGCGGCGTCTTCGTCCCTCCGCCGGCGGCGCGGCGGGCGGGTGAGGAGGCGGTCGACGAAGGGGAGCTCGCTGACCAGCACGCCGGTGACGATCAGCGCGGAGCCGCCCACCATCCCGGCCGTCAGCACCTCGCCGGCCAGGGCGCCCACCAGGCCGCCCCAGACGGGCTCCATGGCGTAGATCACCGTGGCGCGGGTGGGCGAGACGGTGCGCTGCGCCCAGTTCATGGCCGCCAGCGCGAACGCGGTGCCGAAGAGGCCCATTCCCACCCCGGCGCCCAGCAGCCCCGGCGTCATCGCCGGCATCCGCTCGCCCGCCAGCGCCATCGCGGCGACGGAGAAGGCGGTGAGCGCGGCCAGCTGCACGAACGCCAGCCGCATCGGGTCCCCGCTCCCGGCGAAGCGGCCGATCAGCACGATCTGCATGGCGGCGGCCAGGGCGCCGCCCAGGGTGAGCCACTCGCCCACGCCGAACGACGGGCTCAGCCCCTCGCCCGCGGAGAGGAGAACGAGGCCGGTGAACGCCATCGCGATCCCCAGCCACGCGGCGGCGCGCGGGGACTTGCGGTAGATCAGCAGCTGGAGCACGGGGACCACGGGGACGTACATGGCCGTGATGAACGCCGACTTGCTGCTGGCGATGTGCTGCAGCCCCAGGGTCTGCAGCGCGTAGGTGCCGAAGGCGGCCACGGAGATGGTGAGCCCGGCGCGCACCTCGGCGCGGGTGAGCCCGCGCATCCGCGGCGCGAAGAGGAGGAAGATGGCCGCCGCGCCCACGGCGAAGCGGATGGACAGGAACGAGAACGGCCCGATCTCGCGAAGGGCGAGGCGGGTGACCAGGAAGGTGCCGCCCCACACCATCGTCATGACGACCAGGGCCAGCTCGGGGAGCCGCCCCCGCCACCCCGCGGCGGCCGGCACCGTAGCGATCTGCTTGCTGCTGCTTCCGGACATGAGGATACCCAACCAGATTGAATCGACGTAGCGAAAACCGTGTGCAACATAATGCACATCGGAACATGCGCAATATACTACACATCCCATGAAACGTTCCGATCCCACGCTCCTGCACCACGTGGCCGCCAACGTCCGCGGGGCGCGCCACGCCCTCGGCTGGAGCCAGCAGACGCTGGCCGAGGTGGCGGACGTGAGCCGGCGGATGGTGGTGGCCATCGAGGCGGGGGAGGCCAACGTCTCCCTGGCCACGCTGGACCGGCTGGCGGCGGCCCTGGGGATCAGCTTCGCGGAGATCGTGCGGCAGCCGGCGGACGAGGCGGCGGCGGCGCCGGTGGTGGTGTGGCGCGGGGAGCACCCGGAAAGCCGCGCGCGGCTGCTGCGGAGCGTCCCGTCGCGCGGGGGCGTGGTGGAGCTGTGGGAGTGGAGCCTGGCGCCCGGCGAGCGCTACCAGGCGGAGCCGGACCGGCCGGGAACGCGCGAGCTGATGTACGTGGTGAGCGGGACGGTGACGCTGGAGGTGGGGGACGGCCGCGAACGCGTGGAGGAGGGCGACGCCACCGAGTTCGCCTCCGACCACCCCTACGCCTACGCCAACGAAGGCGACCGCCCCGCCCGCTTCACCAAGACCGTCATCGGCTGACGATCCGCAGTCGCTCGGAGGAGGGAGGACGCGGAGGACGCGGAGGACGCGGATCGCGCTCGATCGAACGGACGGACATCAATCGGGAAGATGGAGGATCTGAATCTCCGCGCATCAAAGAAGTCGCTTCTCGCCGTGGAACCCTCGGCCGAGATGAGTATCGAAATTTTTTCGGAGAGGCACCTTCGCTCTTCCCTCTCTCCAGATCCGCATCCGCCCGCCTTCTCCGCACCCTTCCAGCATCGCAAACCACGTCATCAGGGGATCGCCGAGGAAGCCGGCCCATGCTCCACATCCCCCGATGACGCAGTTGGCAGGGGCAGAGCGAGCACGAGATACCAATCGTGGGCGAGATCGAGTGCACGAGCCGATGCGGCATCTGGCAGGAGACGGAGGATCCAGATCGCCGCGACGCGCTTCCGTGCTCTCCACCCGCATCAAGCATGGAGAACGGACTCGGCTGACGAATTGCGCTCGATCGAAGACGAGGACGCGGAGGATCCGGATGCGCTCGATCGAGACGGCAGGCGGAGGATCGAGATGGTGATCGGTCGAAGGGTGAAGATCCCGATCGCCGCGCCGCGTCCGCGCGCTCTCCGCGAAGGTGTCGCGTGTGTCCGATCCGGCGACGCGCCCGACGGCTGACACCCCGAAAAGTAGCACCTCGTCCCGCGCGGGCACGCACTTGTCCCGCACGGGTTCCGCCCCGCGCCGCGTTCTCCTACCTTTGTGGCAGGGGGGCCGGGCGAGGGACGCACGCGGGGCTTGCGTGGGGGGAAGCGGTTCCCTTATCATCGCAGTTCGCCGTGCCTTTTCGGACAAGCCGACGACACGCAGCCGGCATGCGGCCCAGGGGGGCCAAAACCAGCCGCGGGCCGGCCGGCGTGTCTCCGCCGTCCCCTTTTCGCCGCGCCACCGCCGCGGCGCGAAGCCCGCGGCGGCCCGGCGCACGGCCCCCTTTCCGCCGACTTTTCCCGACCCCAACGGGCCTCCCGTCTCCCGAGAGCCGTAACTCATGAGCGAACCCTGGCAGGACGCCTCCCCCGACACCGGCCCCGGCCGGCTGGGCACCCGCTTCGTCTGCCGCGTCTCGGGCGCGCCCGCCGACACCGTGGACACGCTGCGCGCCACGCGCACCCTGGAGCTGCTGGGCCGCTTGGCCGCGCTGGAGCGCGGGCTGCACGAGCGCCGTGAAGAGCTCTCGGCCACCCTCTTCCAGGCCATCGGCACCGCCGCCGACAAGCCCTCGCGCAACCGGCTGATCGCCCTCAAGCGCGAGCTCTACAACCTGCGCCCCATGGCGCAGGCGAAGATGGACGAGGCGCTCGCCCTCCTCCCCGAAGCCGCCGCCGAGGGCGCGCGGTCGTTCGCCGCGGAGCTGGTGGAGCGCGGGCGGGTGGAGGCGGAGCTGCGCGAGGCGTTCGGCGGCGAGACGGCCGAGCTGCGCCAGCGCTTCCGCGCGCTCCTGGACGACCCCGACTTCCGCGCCGGGCTGATGATCTCCAGCCGCTCGCTGTACGCCACCCTGGGGCGCTACGCGGCCACCGGCGGCGAGCTCTCGGGGAAGGACGAGAAGACCGAGCGGGGGCTGCTGCGCTACTACACGCGCATGGCCATGAAGGCCACCCCCTTCTCCTCCTTCTGCGCCATCATCTCCGGCACGTTCACCGACACCGGCGACGACGCGGACGGCGAGCTGATCCGCTTCCACGGCGACCCGCGGAAGAAGACCAGCTACGCGCGCATCAACAAGCTCCTCTACGGCATCCTCCTGGACCACCTCAAGGAGCGCCCCGGCGTCCGCCACGCGCTGCGGGTGGAGCTGAACCCCACGCTGCGCGAGGAGGGCGGCCGGCTGGTGTTCCTCACCGCCATCCAGAGCCGCGAGGTGTTCCAGCGGATGGCGAACAACGAGGTGCTGGCGCTCATCATCCAGTCGGTGGGCGGGCTGGGGAAGCCCACGCTGGGCGAGGTGATCCAGGCGCTCTCCTCCGATCCGCAGATCGAGGCCGAGCCCGAGGAGGCCGAGGCGTACCTGAACAAGCTGATCGAGATCGGCTTCCTCCGCTTCCACACCGGCGTGGGCGAGCAGGACGCCAACTGGGACCTCCCCTTCCGCGAGCTGCTGACGGGGATCGACGACGACCACGCGCGGCAGAGCGCCGAGCTGCTGGAGCGGGTGAGGGAGCGCACCGAGGCGTACGCCGTGGCCGGGGTGGACCAGCGCGCGGCGATCATCGAGGAGATGCACGCGTTGATCAACGCCGCCACCGAGGCCATGGAGATCCAGGGCCGGCTGCGGCGCGACATGCCGTTCTACGAGGACGCCACCTCCGCCGCCAGCGCCGAGGTGGTGCTCACCCCCGCCGTGCGCCGCACCTTCGACCGCTGGGAGGAGTGGGTGCGGCTGACCTCGCGCGTCGCGTGGCCGCGCGGCGAGCAGGCCACCATGCGGCACTTCTTCGACGACTACTACGGCGAGGAGCGCCGCTCCGTCCCGCTCCTGGTGTTCTACGAGGACTTCTACCGCGAGCACTTCAAGTCGCACGTGGAGAAGGAAGCCAAGATGCGCGCCGGGGTGGACCGCGAGGAGCTGAAGGACTACAACGTCGGCAACCCCTTCGAGCTGGACTTCGTCAAGCGCCTGGGCGAGACGCGCGACCGGCTGGCCGAGGTGGTGCGCGAGAAGTGGAAGGCGGCCCCGGACGCCGAGGAGATCTCGCTCGACGCCGCCGACGTGGAGGGCGCGCTCTCCGGCGTGGAGACGACGTCCGGCGTGTGCCGCTCCATGGGCGCCTTCGCCACCCTCTCCCCCGCCCCGGGCGGCGGCGACCCGCTCCTGGTCCTCCAGGGCGGGAGCTACACGGCCGGATACGGGAAGTACTTCTCGCGCTTCCTGTACATGCTCCCCGACGACATGCAGGAGCAGGTGCGCCGCGAGAACGCCGCGCTCACCGACGAGCTGCTGGCCGAGATCTGCGGCGACGCGCAGTTCAACGCCAACCTGCACCCGCCGCTGCTGCGCTGGGAGATCAGCTACCCCACCGGCGAGGGCGGCGCCGTCGACGAGCAGCTGAAGAGCTCCGAGATCCTGGTGGAGCCCGATCCGGAGGATCCGCACACCCTGCGGCTCCGCCACGGCCCCACCGGGAACCGGGTGATCCCCGTGGACCTCGGGTTCCTGAACCCGCGGATGCGCCCGCCCCTCTACCAGCTCCTGTCGCGCTTCACCCCGCCCGTCACCTTCGGCCCCGGGCTCCCCGAGTCCGCCGAGCGCCGCATGCCGCCCCCGCCCAAGCCCGAGGCCAAGGCGGAGGATGCAAATCCCGCCGAGAACGCGGTCGGCGCCGACGCGGTGGGTCCGAACGCGGCCGACGCGCGGCCGGTGCTGGAGGGCGACGATCCGCAGGCCGCCGCCGCCGCCGGCGCGACGCCGGTCGCCGCGGGTGACGCGGCTCCCGAGGCCGCCGTGGCCGCTTCCCCCGCCGCCGAGGCGCGGGCCGCCGACGCGGCCCCGGCGGCGCCCGCGCCCCCGCCGCCCACGGTGAACGTGCGGCCGCGCATCACCTACGGCGGCAGCGTGGTCCTCGCCCGCCGGCGGTGGAACGTGCCGAAGGCGCTCTTCCCGCAGCGCGAGGCCAACGAGAGCGCGGCCGACTTCTTCCTGCGCGCCAACCGCTTCCGGCTGGAGCACGGGATCCCGGAGACGTGCTACGTGCGCATCAACCCGCTCCCCGATCCCCCGACCCCGAAGCCGGGCGAGGCGGCCCCGGCCGAGGGCGCGGAAGCCGAGGCCCCGCCGCAGCCGATGGAGGCCGATCTCCCCGGCTACGAGGCTCCCGTCGCCGAGGCGGCCGCGGACGAGGCCGAGGAGCACGACGAGGCCGCCGCGCCGGCCGCCGAGGGCGGTGAGGGTGCGGAGGGCGAGGAGGGGAAGGCGGAGGGCGACGCGGCCAAGACGCCCGCCAAGGCGCGCACCGCCGGCTCGCGCGACCTGCACAAGCCGCAGTTCATGGACTTCGGCAACCCGCTGCTGGTGGGGCTGCTGGGGAAGATGGCGGCCAACCTGCGCCTCTACTCGGTGGTCGTGGAGGAGCGCCTCCCCGGCCGCGACGAGCTGGCCCGCGCGGAGGACGGCTCCGCGTACGCCACCGAGGTGGTGGTGCAGCTCTACTTCCCGTCGGGGACGGCCAACCCGGCGACGCACGCACTGGATACGGAAAGCGATCATGCAGCCGTGGCCTGACGATACGCGCTGGCTGGGCGCGCACATCTTCTTCAACGCCGGCATCTACACCGGCGAGTGCGACCAGGTGGTGCTGGAGGTGGCCGAGCCCTTCGTCCGGCGCTGCCAGGCCGAGGGGTGGATCGACGGCCACTTCTTCATCCGCTACAGCGAGTTCGGCCCGCACGTGCGGTTGCGGCTGCACGGGAAGAAGGACGTCATCGACGGGACCGTCTGGCCCGCCCTCCAGGAGCACGTCCGCGCGCTCTACCCGGACGTGCTGATGGAGCGCCCCGAGGGGCAGCAGTGGCGCCCCGAGCCGGAGACGTCCGAGGCCGAGCCGGTGCGGGTGACGCACCTGGCGGAGATCGAGTACGAGCCGGAGACCGACCGCTACGGCGGGCCGCTGGGGGTGCGGATGGCCGAGCGCTTCTTCGAGCACTCCAGCGAGACCGCGTACGCGCTGCTGCACAAGACGAGTCGCACCGAGCGCTCGTCGCGGCTGGGGAAGGGGCTGCTCTCCACCGTGGTGCTGATGCACGTCTTCTGCCCCACCCGCCCCCGCGCCGTGACCTTCGCCAGGAACTACGGCGAGGGGTACCTGCGCGCCGTGGCCCGCAGCGACGAGGGGCGCAGCGCCTGGCTGGGCGCCTTCGGGAGCGGCTTCGACCAGCAGGCCGCCAACCTGGGCGCCTACGTGGAAGAGGTGTGGGAGCGGATGGACGAGGACGAGTCGCTCTCCGAGGCGCTGGACACCTACGTGGAGGGGCTCAAGGAGGTGCGCGTCCGCTTCCGCGAGCTGCAGGAGGCCGGCCAGCTCTCCCGCGGCCCCGAGATGCCGCTGGACACCTTCGACGCCGCCGTGGGCGCCATCGTCTCCAGCTACCTGCACATGATGAACAACCGGCTGGGGATCAGCATCCAGGAGGAGAGCTACCTGGCCTACCTGGCGATGCGCGCCCTGGAGCCGACCGTGGCCACGGACGTGGAAGAGGCCGTGGACGCGGCGGTGGCGCCGGACACGGAAGTGGTCAGCTCGGAGTCCGAGGCGTAAGCACCGAGTCCTTAGTGCTTGGTGCTTAGTGCTTGGTCCTTGGAAAGATGATTTTCGATCGGCCGCGGATGGTGGACGCGGGCCGGTCGCCGATGCAGCCGTCGCGCGAGTGCCGGCGCGGTGGATGGGAGATGGGGATGCGCGCACCTTCGCACCCCGCACCTTCGCACCCGCCGTTCCGCACTTTCGCACTTTCGCACTTTCGCACTCTCGCACTTCGGGTCACGCCCATGACGATGATGGAACACACGCCCCACACGCCCGCCGCCCAGCCCGGGACCGCGGAGTTCTTCCTGGAAGTGGCCGAGCAGATCGGCCGGCGGGTGGCGCGCGCCGCCGAGTGGCAGGGCGAGGCGTGCACCTGGACCATCATGTCGCCCGACCGCGACCGGCCGGAGGCGCGCGTCGCCAAGCCGGCCACCGCCTCGGGGACGCTGTACGAGGGCACCTCCGGGATCGGCCTCTTCCTGGCCGAGCTCGCCGCCGCCCTGGGCGGCGACGAGGAGCTGAAGCGCGCGGCGGTGGGCGCCATCCGCTTCGCGCTGGACGAGGGGGCCGAGCTTCCCTCCGGCTCGGTGGGGCTGCACGGCGGGCGCGTGGGGATCGCCTACGCCGCCGCGCGCACGGGCGTCCTCCTGGGCGAGCCCGGGCTGGTGCGCGAGGCCGAGGAGCTGGTCCGCGGCATCGAGGGGAGCGAGGACCAGGACCGCGGGCTGGACGTGATCGCCGGCGCGGGCGGCGCCATCCCGCCGCTGCTGGCCATGGCGCAGTGGCTGGAGGACCGCGAGCTCCCGGTGCGCGTGGCGCGCCGGATGGGCGAGCACCTGATCGCCACCGCCGACCACGAGACGCACGGCTGGGGATGGGGGACCATGCGCGGCTCCGCCATCCGCCACCTCTGCGGCTACGCCCACGGCTCGGCCGGGTGCGGGCACGGGCTGATGGAGCTGTGGCACGCCACGGGCGACTCGCGCTTCCTGTACGGCGCCGAGCAGGCCTTCCTCTACGAGCGCGGCTTCTTCTCGCCCGAGGCGCAGAACTGGCCGGACCTGCGGCACAACGAGCTGGGCGAGTTCCTGTACCAGGGGCGCACCAGCGAGCTGCGCGACAAGGTGCTGGCCGGCGACGCCCCCCCCGAGCAGCCGCTGCGCTACATGAGCGCCTGGTGCCACGGCGGCCCCGGCATCGGCCTCACGCGGCTGCGGGCGTGGCAGCTCACGCGCGACCCGCTGTACCTGGACGAGGCGCGCGCGGCGCTCTCCGCCACCGACACCTCGCTCCGCGACCCGCGGATGAACTACTCGCTCTGCCACGGCCGCGGCGGCAACGCCGAGACGCCGCTGATCGCCGCGCGGCTCCTGGGCGAGGAGGAGCACATGGAGACCGCCAGGCGCGTGGCCATGGAGGGGTGGGAGGAGTTCGAGCGCGCCGGCGCGCCGTGGAGCTGCGGGACGATGGGCGCCGTGGCGGACCCCGGCCTTCTCCTGGGCGAGGCGGGGATCGGCTACTTCTTCCTCCGCCTGGCGCGGCCGGAGACCCCCTCCATCCTCCTGGTGGAGGCCCCCGCGGCCGCGGCCCAGGACGACGGCGGCGCCGGCTACCGCGAGCTGGGCGAGCGGACGGTGGCCGAGTTCTTCGGGCGCACCCTCCAGCTCTTCAAGGAGCTGGGCGTGGACGGGGTGGTGACGCCGCGCGATCCGGGCGCCTCGCCCGAGGCCTCGGACGTGGAGCTGGCGCACGACGCGCTGGCCGCCCGCGTGGCCGCCGAGACGGACCCCGCCCTCCGCGAGCAGCTGGAGGACGCCTTCCGCCTGGACCGCGAGCGCTACGAGCTGAGCCGCTCGGTGCGCGACTTCACCAAGGAGTTCCTGGACGCCCTGGTGCGCGGCCCCGACGACGAGGTCCGCTGGCCCGAGGCGCGCATCGAGCTGTCGCCCCGCGCCCGCGTGGTGCACGGCGCGTACGACTGGGACGCCTGGCTGGAGCACGGCGGCGCGGAAGAGGGCGCTCCCGAGGCGCAGGACACCTTCCACCTGCTGCAGGCCACCGGCGCGCGCGTCACCGCCCGCCGGCTGAGCCCCTTCGCCGCGCTGGTGCTGAAGAGCGTGGAGCAGCCGGCCACGCTGGAGGAGGTGGTGGCCGAGATCGAGGAGGCCGTCTCCTCGCCGGGCTCCGGCCCGGGGCGCGACTGGCTGGAGGACCGCGTGGTGGAGCAGCTGCGCCAGGCGTACCGCGCCGGATTCCTCAGCAGCGAGACCGGGATGGCGGCGGCCGCGGCCTGATCCGCCGCAGCATCGTCCGCTAAAGTGAGGGCGCCGGGAGGTCATCCCGGCGCCCTCATTCTGTTTCCGACAGCGGATGATCCCGATCCCGGACGGTGTACAATCCGTCGCTTTCATGAAAATCCCACGTCGGATCCACGAAACGAGCACGTGAGGGGCCACTGCTACCCTCATCCGTGGCACTCGACGTCCTGATCCGCACCGTACTGAACCGGCCAGATTATCCCCCTTCCATTTTTCCTCCCGGTGGCGTAATCTTCGCGGTACTCCCCGCGACCCCGGTACCCCACGGAGGCCGCCCGACACACGTCCGGCGGCGGGGGAGGAGTCTCCATCGACATCGCAGAACGTCCCGCCGGCCGCTGATCGGCATCGATCGCGACGCGCGGGTTGGCCGTCCGCTCAGGGGAGATCCGTCTCCCCCGGAAACCGTGGAGCCCGCGTGAGCCCGTCCCGCACCGCCGCCGTCCGCGCGTCCGCCGCCGCCCGCTCCCTCGGGTGCGTCCGCGCGTGTCCGTGCGGGTGTCGGCGCGAGCACGCCCGCCCGGCGCCCTCCCTCCGCTGATCTCCGGCCGCGCGGCTCCCCTCGAGCCGCGCGGCCGTTCCGTTTGCCGGTCCCGAGCCGGTCCGGCGGCCGCCGACGCGCCGCCCGTTCCATCCCACGCACCCGAGGAGCAGGCCATGAGCAAGCTGAAGCTGGAAGAGCTGTCGGTGGAGTCGTTCGACACCGGCGCCGTGGGCGGCGCGCGCGGGACCGTGCGCGGGATGGGCTTCGGAGGGAGCGAGCCCGACAAGGTCGACCAGCCGTCCGACGACTTCCCGGGAAACAGCGGATTCAACTCCTGCCAGACGTGCATCTTCAACACCTGCGGCACCTGCCCGGACCAGGCGTAGCCGCCCCCGTCCGGCAGCCCATCCACTCACGGAGGAGGTGCGCATGAAGAAGCTGATGCTGGAGCTGGACGCACTGAAGGTGGAGTCGTTCGCCACCGGCGCCGCGCGGCACCCCGACGGGACCGTCCGCGCGCACGCCGAGGCCGCCGAGGCGGAGCGGGAGGAGGCGGCTACCGGCTCCGCGTGCGACACCACCACCGTCTCCGTCAGCGTCGTGCTGAGCTGCTGGGCGACGTGCGAGCTCGGCTGCTCCGACGGCTGCACCTTCAACACCTGCGCATCCGGCGGTCGCGTCTGCTGCGCCTGATCCCCATCACCCCCCGAAAACTGGAGCCACGGCCATGAAGAAGCTGGTGCTGGAGCTGGACGCGCTGAAGGTGGAGTCGTTCTCCACGGGCGCCGGCCGCAACCCCGACGGGACCGTCCGCGGTCACCTCTACGTCCGCGACAGCTTCGTCAACGAGCTGGAGTGGCAGCAGGAGGAAGCGGCCGTCACCGTCCCCCGCGAGCCCGCCACCAAGGGCTGGAGCTGCCCCATCGGGTGCACCGACGGCTGCACGGCGTACAGCTGCGCGTCCGGCGCGCCCGTCTGCTGCGCCTGATCTCACCTCTCCCGAACCGGAGGCCAGGGCCATGAAGAAGCTGATGCTGGAGATGGACGCGCTGAAGGTGGAGTCGTTCGCCACCGGCGCGGGCCGCAACCCGGACGGAACCGTCCGCGGCCACGGCGTGACCGTCGAGTGGGAGCGGGAGGACGCCGTCACCGTCCCCCGCGAGACGGTCAGCCAGGTGACCTGCCCGGCGGGGTGCAGCGACGGCTGCACGTCGTACAGCTGCGCGTCCGGCGGCCCCGTCTGCTGCGCCTGATCCGCGGGCTGGAAGCTCGATCCGCCGCCCGCGCCCCGGACGCTCCGGGGCGCGGGCATGTCGCCTCACCTACGCGAAAGCCACGACCATGAACAAGCTGAAGCTGGAGCTGGACGCGCTGAAGGTGGAGTCGTTCCGCACCACGGCGGCGCGCATCGGCGAGCCGGGAACCGTGCGCGCGCACGGCGACGAGATCGTGGGGGGCGAGGAGGCCGAGGCGGTGGAAGTAGCCATCACCTCGCCGCCGAAGACGCAGGCGCTCAGCTGCTTCGGCACCTGCGGCCAGCTCACCTGCGCGGCGCTCTGCACCTACGGCTGCTCCGACGGCTGCACCGTGCGCACCTGCGCCTCGGGCGGCGACGTCTGCTGCGCCTGATCCCCATCCCCCTCACCCCGGACGCCACGGCCATGAGCAAGCTGAAGCTGGAGATGGACGCGCTGAAGGTGGAATCGTTCCGCACCACGGCCGCGCGCGTCGGCGAGGCGGGGACGGTGCGCGCGCACGGCGGGGGCGAGGTCGCGGAGGCGGGGCCGGCGGAGGAGGCGGCCATCACCTCGCCGCTCAAGACCAACGCCGTCCCCACCTGCTTCGGGACGTGCGGCGAGTACACCTGCGCCCTGCTGTGCACCTACGGCTGCACGGAAGGCTGCCCCTCCCTCCCCACCTGTCCGTCCGGCGGCCCGGCCTGCTGCGCCTGACGGCCGTCCACCCCCGACCCTGGAAGCCACGGCCATGAAGCTGAAGCTGGAGATCGAAGCGCTGAAGGTGGAGTCGTTCGGGACCACGGCCGCGCCCGCGCGGGACGTGGGGACCGTGCGCGCGCACGCCGGCGGGATGGTGGACGCGGAGGAGGCGGAGGTGGCCATCACCACGCCGCAGCCCACGATCAACGGCACCTGCCTCACCTGCCAGCGGAGCTGCTGGGGGACGTGCGAGGCGAGCTGCGCGGGGACGTGCGCCTGGAGCTGCCAGGCGGGGTGCAGCGACACCTGCGCCACCGGCGGCCCCGTCTGCTGCGCCTGACCCCATCCACCCCCTTCCGGAGGCCACGGCCATGAGCAAGCTGAAGCTGGAGATCGAGTCGCTGGCGGTGGAGTCGTTCGGGACCACGGCGGCGCCCGTGGGGGACGCGGGGACCGTGCGCGCGCACGCCGGCGGGATGGCGGACGCGGAGGAGGCGGAGGCCATCACCTCGCCGCCGCGGACCCTCGCGGCCACCTGCTTCGAGACGTGCCGGGCAACCTGCTACGGGACGTGCGCGGCGAGCTGCTTCGGCACGTGCTTCAGCTGTCCCATCGGGTGCACGGACGGGTGCACCGGCTACACCTGCGCCACGGGCGGCGACGTCTGCTGCGCCTGAGCGCCAACCCTTCTCACGCGGAGACCACGGCCATGAAGAAGCTGATCCTGGAACTGGACGCGCTGCGGGTGGAGTCGTTCGCGACCACCGACGCGGGGCGCGCGCGGGTGGGGACGGTGCGCGCCCACTCGAACGACATGGCGCTCGGGGTGGAGGAGGCGGTGCCGGCGGAGGAAGCCGCCGTCAAGACCGACCTGTGCAGCCTGGGGTGCAGCGAGGGGTGCAGCATCCAGACCTGCCCCACGGGAATCCGGAGCTGCTGCGTCTGAGCGGTCCTTCCACCGGAGGATGAGGCCATGAAAAAGCTGTCGCTGGAGCTGGACGCGCTGCGGGTGGAGTCGTTCGAGACCGCCGGCGCCGGCGCCGGGCGCGCGGGGACGGTGCGCGCCCACTCGATCTGGGCGGAAGCGGCGGAGACGGCGGAGGCCCCCATCCCCGTGACGCATCAGTGGAGCTGCACCTGCCCGGCCGATGCCGGCACCACCGTGCCCGGCGCGGCCTGATGCCCCGCCCCGCCGGACGCCGGTCTCCCGCCGCGTCCGGGACGCTCATCCCGACCACGAGGAGAAGACATGCGCAAGCTGATGCTGGAGATCGACGCGCTGCGGGTGGAGTCGTTCGCGACCACCCGAACCGGCGTCGCGCGCCTGGGGACCGTGCGCGCCCACTCGATCAACCAGATCCTCGGAGTGGCGAACGCGGAGACCGAGGTGGAGGCGCCGGCGGAGGAGGCCGTCGTCAAGACCGAGCTGTGCAGCCTGGGATGCAGCGAGGGGTGCAGCATCCAGACCTGCCCGACGGGAATTCGGAGCTGCTGCGTCTGAGGCGCGTCGCCGGACGGCCGCGCGGATCGCGCGGTGGCCGGAGCCGCCTTTTCATCCTTTCGCGGAGGAGAAGCGAGCCATGAAGAAGCTGACGCTGGACCTCGACAAGCTGGAGATCGCCACCTTCGAGCCGCTTCCGGGCGAGCCGGCCGATCCGCGCGGCACCGTGGAGGCGCTGGCCGCCACGCCGTACCCGTGCTCGGCGGTCGACGCGTGTCCGACGCGGCTGTGCCAGACGCGGCTCTGCTGAACGGAACTCCTTAGTCCTAAGTCCTTGGTCCTCAACTGCACGTCGGATGGCACGATCGAGCAGTCGACCGAGCACCAGGGACCAAGGATTAAGCACTAAGGACTAAGCACTAAGGACTAAGCACTTCCGTTTTCGCACGGCGGCGGATCAGGGGAACGCGCTTCGAAGGCGCGGGCGGGACCACACCAAGCCGGGAGAGACCATGAAGAAGCTGACGCTGGACCTGGACGCGCTGGCGGTGGAATCGTTCGACACCGATGTCGAGAAGGGCGAGGGCACCGTGATGGCGCACTGGGAGATGCTGGCCACCCGCACGGACGGCTGCCGCACCCCCTGCTGCCCGGAGACCGCCCAGCCCGGCTGCACCCTCTGAGGGGGGCCGCGCGCACGATCCCGGGCGGGCGGCGGATTAGCGGGAGGTGAGGATTTCGGGCGCCGGACCCTTCCGGCGCTGCGGGCCCGCGCGCCGGAAGGCGCGCGGGCGAATTCACTCCGAGACGGGAGAGAGACCATGCAGAAGCTGAAGCTGGACCTGGAGGCGCTGGCGGTGGACTCGTTCGACACCGACGTCGAGGAGGCCGAGGGCACCGTGATGGCGCACGAGGAGATGCTGGCCACGCAGTCCAACTGCCTCCGCACCCCCTGCTGCCCGGAAACCTTCCAGCCCGGCTGCACCGGCTGATGGAGCCACGCGCGGGGCGGGGGGTACCAGGCCCCGTCCCGCGCCTCCGCCGGCCGCGCCCGCCGCGCGCCGGGCGTGCGTGAGCGGACACCGTCTACGCGCCGTCCCACCCGCGCCGCCGTCCACCCCGCGCTCCGGGCGCACCGGCCCGCGAGAGATGCGGCAGTGCGCGGTTTTCGTTATCTTTACCGACCCTGGCCGCAGGCCGTCCGCATTGGCGCGGGCGGCACCGGGTGCGCCGCTCCTGGTGCCGCGCCCGCCGCCGCCGCCCGTTTTCCGCCGCCGCAGACACCTCCAGGGCGGCGACTGCGATCCCGAAAGAGCACGCGATGCCCCCGGCTAAACCCGCGGAGATCCCTCCGCTTCGAGAAGCATTTCAGCAGTTCCTGCGCCTCCTCGGCGTCATCCGCCCCTACTGGGGGGCGCTGGGGAAGGGGATGTCCCTGGGGCTGGTGCTGGGCGTCTTCGGGATGGTCACCCCGTACCTCTCCAAGCTGCTGATCGACGAGGTCTACCCCTCGCGCAACATCACCCTCATGCACGTGCTGGTGCTGGGGATCCTGGCCGTGGCCGTCAGCCAGTCGATCATGGGGTCCATCCGGGCCTACTTCACCACCTACACCACGTCGCACCTGGGGAACGCCACCACCCTCCTCTTCTTCAACCACCTGCAGCACCTGCGCGTCCGCTTCTTCGACGAGCACCGCGTGGGCGAGATCATGAGCCGCTTCGGCGACGTGCGGAACTCGCTGCAGGCCATCTCGCGCATCTTCGAGACGATCTTCGTCAACGGCGTCTACCTGTTCCTGGTGCCGCCCTTCCTCTTCCTGCTGCAGTGGAAGCTGGCGATCGTCGCGCTGATCACCATCCCGCTCACGGTGATCCTCACCGCGGTGTCGGCCCGGGTGCTGCGCAAGCTGTGGAAGAAGAGCGCCGAGGCGTACGCCGACCTGGGCGCCTACCAGGTGGAGGTGCTGTCGCACATCCGCACGCTGAAGGCGCTCTCCATGGAGCACGACATCTACAAGCGGGTGGACACGCAGGTGAAGACGGCGCTCTCGGTGAACCTCAAGGCCGGCGGCTTCGGGCAGGTGTTCGCGTGCATCAACTCCATCATCCGCGCGGGGGGGACGGCGCTCTTCACCTGGTACGGGTGGACGCTCATCATCCGCGGGGACATGTCGCTGGGCGACTACATCGCCTTCACCGCGTACATGGGGTACCTGTACAACCCGCTGCAGTCCATCACCAACCTGTTCTCCGACTTCCAGCAGACGGCGGTGAACCTGGGGCGCATGTTCGAGTACCTGGACATGCCGGTGGAGAAGGACCCGGCCACCGCGTTCGCGCCGCCCATCCCCATCTTCCACTCCATCGTCGGCGACATCCGGCTGCGCGACGTGTCGTTCGGCTACTCGGAGGAGAAGCGGGTGCTGCACGACGTGACGCTGCACTTTCCCCGCGGGATGGTCACCGCGGTGGTGGGCCCCAGCGGCGCCGGGAAGAGCTCGCTGCTGCGGCTGGTGACGCGCATGGAGGAGCCCGACTCCGGGCAGGTGTTCTTCGACGGCACCCCCGCGGGCGAGATGTCGCTGGCCGACATCCGCCGGCAGGTGTCGGTGGTGTGGCAGGAGTTCGCCATGATGCAGGGGACCGTCTGGGACAACCTGACCATGGGCGCCAGCGAGCCCACCCTTTCGCAGGTGGACGACGCGGTGCGCGTCTGCCGGCTGGACACGCTGATCCGCGACCTCCCCCGGGGGTACCAGACCCCGGTGGCCGAGTGGGGGGCCACCCTTTCCGGCGGGCAGCGGCAGCGGCTGGCGCTGGCCCGCGCGCTGATCCGCGACACCCCGGTGCTGCTGCTGGACGAGGCCACCGCCAACGTGGACATGCAGACCGAGACGGAGATCCTGCGCGACCTGTTCGCGCGGCTGGAGAACAAGACGGTGGTCTTCGTCACCCACCGCGTGCAGACCGCCGCGCTGGCCGACCAGATCATCGTGATCGCCGACGGGCGCGTGGCGGCCGTGGGCCCGCACGCCGACCTGATGCGCGACAGCGAGATCTACCGCCAGCTGCACGGCGGCGGGCAGGACGACATCCGGAGGCTCCGCGCCGTCCCGCAGACGGTGTGAAGACAGAAAACGGAAGTGCTTGGTCCTTGGTCCTAAGTCCTTAACAGCCGATCACGATCCATCGGCGACGGCACCAGGGACCGAAGTACCGAGCACCCAGGCACTAAGCACTACGCACCAGCACTAAGCACCAAGCACCAAGGACTTCTTCTCATGGCCAGACCAGAGCCCGTCGCACCCGGCAAGCCCGAACGCCCCGTCATCCCGCTCCGCCTCCCCGACCTGGGCGAGGAGGGGCAGCCGGGGGCGCGCTTCGTCAAGCGCGCGGTGGGGATCACGCTGGGGATGCTGGCGCTGCTCTTTGTCATCGCGCTGGTGGCGTCGTTCACCATCTCCATGGACATCACCGTCAAGTCCAGCGGCACCCTGCAGCCGGTGACGGTGCACCCGGTGCGCGCGCTGGAGTCCGGCCCCGTGTACGAGGTGCTGGTGAACACCGGCGACACCGTGCGGGCCAACGCCGTGCTGGCGCGCCTGGACACGGCGGCGCTGGCCGCCAACCTGGCGCAGCTGGACGCGCAGTACCGCGCCGCCAACATCGACCAGCGCCGCTCCGGCGCCTCGGACCCGCTGGAGCGGCAGCGGCTGTCGCAGCGCACCAGCCAGGCGCAGGCCCGGCTGGTGTCCGCCCGCGCCGTGCTGCAGCAGCGGATGGTGGAGTACGACCTGGGGACCAACGTGGACTCGCTGCTGCGGGTGTACCGCCCGGGGCGGCACGTGACGCTGGACCAGGCGGTGGGCGACGTGCGCGGGGCCGAGGCGGAGATCCGCCTCTCCAGCTCCGAGGCCGACATGCTCCAGCTGAACACCTTCGACCGCGCCAAGCTGGGAACGCAGATGGACCAGCTTCGCTCGCAGATGATCGCGCTGCGCGAGCGGATGTCGCGGATGGAGCTGCGCGCCCCCATCGACGGCGTGGTGCTCACCGAGCAGCTGGAGCGGCTCCGGGGCGCCTACGTCCGCGAGGGCGACCAGATCCTGGAGGTGGCCAGCCTGGGCGAGTGGCGGGCGCAGCTCGCCGTCCCCGAGCGCGACGTCCAGAAGATCAAGGTGGGCGACCGGGTGGAGGTGGAGGTGCAGGCGTTCGACCAGACGGAGCGCAAGCAGATCCACGGCAAGGTGACCTACGTCTCCCCCGAGCCGATGGGCTCCAACCCGTCCCCTTCCGCGCCCGGGGGGATGATGGCGCCCACCGCGCCGGGGCTGTACCGGGTGATCGCGTCGCTGGACGAGGCGCAGATCCGCGAGATGGGGTACGACCAGTTCCGCCGCGGCTACTCGGTGCGCGGCAACGTGATCACCCGCTCGGGGAAGATCATCGTCCTGCTGTACAACTACCTGGCCGAGAAGCTGGAGAAGAAGCCCAAGTGACGGAGGAGACGCTGTCGCCGCCGGCGCCCTTCGAGCCGCCGGCGTGGGTTCGCGATGACCTGGGGCGCCCCACGGGCAAGGGGATCACGGTGGCGGTGGTGGACAGCGGATGGGACCGCGACTTCCCCGACCCGCGCGTCCTTCCCGGGGTGGGGCTGGTGGACCCCGAGGACGACCTGGCCATGCTGCGCACCGACGACGACCACGACCGCGTCGGCCACGGCACCGCCTGCATCCACCAGATCCTCCGCATCGCCCCGGACGCGCGGGTGATTCCGGTTCGCGTCTTCGGCCGGGAGCTGGAGACCAGCCCGGGGACGCTGCACGCGGGGCTGGTGTGGGCCATGGAGCAGGGGGTGCAGGTGATCAACCTGTCGCTGGGCACCACGCTGAAGTGGCCGCAGCGGCTGCTGTACGCGGCGTGCGAGCAGGCGCGGCAGCGGGGGATCATCGTGGTGGCGGCGGGGCACAACTCGCAGTCGTGGAGCTACCCGGCGATCTTCGAGAACGTGATCGGGGTGGCGGCCGACCGCTTCTCCAGCGCCTTCGACTACCGCTCCACGCCGGACGACTGGATGGAGGTGGAGGCGTGGGGGGTGGAGCAGCCGGTGGTGTGGCTGGGCGGCGAGACGCAGGTCAAGCACGGCACCTCGTTCGCCGCTCCCAACGTGGCCGGGATCATCGCCCTTCTCCTGGAGCGCCACCCGGGCGCCACGCTGGAGGAGGTCCGCGACCTGCTGCGCCGGTACGCGGTGGAGGTCAAGGACCCGCTCCCCTCGGCCGAAGTCTCCTTCGCGCCGCGGCCGGGGTTCTCGTTCGACGACGTCCCGGCGCTGGAGGCGGCGTACCGGGCCTCGCTCACGCCGCGCGAGCGCGATCGCGAGGCCCGCATCGAGCGCGACGCGGTCCCGCGCCTGCGGATGAACGGCGGCCTCACGCGGGCGCACCTGCTGGAGCTGGCCCGCTGGCGGACGCCCCGCCCCAACCCGCGGATCGGCTCCAACCCCGACCGCCTGGTGGAGGAGACCGTCCGCGCCGCCTTCTCCGCGCGCGACGAGCGGCTCCGGGTGGGGACGCTGCGGGTGCTGCGGGGGGTGGGATGGCCGGTCGCCTCCGCCATCCTCCACTTCGGCGGGCGGGAGTCGTACCCGGTGCTGGACCGCCGCGTCCTCTGGTCGCTGGGGGTTGAGCACGCGCCGCGGTACTCGTTCGAGTTCTGGTGGGCGTACACGCAGGCGTGCCGCAGCCTCACCGCCGAGGCCGGCGTGACCATGCGCTCCCTGGACCGCGCGCTCTTCCAGTTCGCCCGGGAGAACATGCCCGCCCCGCCGCCCGACCCGGCGGAGTGACCCCCGGCTCCGCAATGGAAATCGGCCGTCTCCCCAAGCGGGAGACGGCCGATTCTCTTTTCATCTTTCATCCAGCATCCGTGGACGATCCGGGAGAGGAAGCCCGCATTCCGCCGTGGAACCCTCGTCCGAGATGAGCATCGAAAATTTTTGGTTCTTCGTCGATTTAGTTGCACGCAGGTAGATAAACGAAGTGGACACCGGCCCCTCGGTTGAGCAGAATGGAGTTGTCTAAGCTCCCATTCACACTCAGCTCGAAGAACACGGTGTCCGA
>Ga0247770_1000472_pt1 | contig 38925 bp, 37 predicted proteins | sample UWRJL136409B6_FD_179943 | JGI IMG/M metagenome (GOLD analysis project Ga0247770, IMG submission 179943) | Plant litter microbial communities from Arlington Agricultural Research Station in Wisconsin, United States - UWRJ-L136-409B-6 | ecosystem: Environmental > Terrestrial > Plant litter >... | reverse complement strand
TTCCTCGCCGAGCAACTCCGAGACCCCTGCCTGGTCCACCTCTGCAACGAGGCGCAAGCAGCCAATCGAGCGACCGCCATCTTCACCCGCTCCATCACCGAGACACGTCGGATCTCTCGTCTGCTCGACGCCACCAACATAGGCGCCATCCCTATCCACTGCGACCTCTCTCCATCAGAGCGAGCAGCTTCGCTAGATAAGCTCTATCGAAAGGAGTGCCATGTCATTGTGATGACTGACGTCGCGGCTGGTTTTGGGCCTGGTCCCTTCCCTGAGGTTCAAGTTGATCGCGTTATCAACTACAGCCTCACGTGGAAGATGAATCCTCAGGTGTATGGCCAACGGACCAGAAATGTGGGCCATGCCGGTACTGGTCATTCGGGGCAGGTTATTACGTTGGTTACACCGTAGTAAGTTGAGGCAACACCGAGCCTGGTCCCAATCTTCACCAATTTCCCCACCTAGTCGGCTGAGATGAGTTGACATTGATGTGTTTGTAGTGAGTTGGAGCTATACCTCCGCCTGAATAAGGATGTGACCTTGAAGAAATATACCGTCAACATGGACATGGCCATGGCCTGTAAGGGGCAAGTTGAAGAGGCTGTGCTTGAGGACTCCTCGCTGATTGAGAGCCCTTATGTTGGGAACTCAGGGGGCCAGGGGTTGAGTTGAGTTCCCCGTAAAAGGATAATTGAGAGTGCTATTTCATCCCACAGCTTCGTCCGAGTTGTGAAAATACCTATGTACATTAAACCTCACTTATGTAAGCACAGCAAAGAAAGTAAGAACGAATCGGACGAACAAATGTGATTCTGATAGTGCGTGATGGAGGGATCTACATAGTGAGAAGAGATCCCAGGCGATCTATATCCAAATGCGGTGGGCTGTTCTGCAGAGAGAACCACACCTGTGCAGTCACACCTCCAATCCTATTGACTCCCATCCATGTCCTCTACCAAGAGGCTTCCATCTAACCAGATCAAGCATCCCTCACTCATCTCAACAAGAAATGCAACCATCCAAAGATATTGAGCAACCCTCCCATTGGTATCCCAGCGTAGATTTCCATCCAACTGGCCGATACCAAGCATTCCTCCTACTCCCCGCCTCCTTCACGAAAGACTCCGCCCAACCGACCGGTATTGAACTACCCTCCGACTCCCCGCATCCCTCACGAAAGACTCCGCCCAACCGACCAGTATTGAGCAACCCTCTCGCTCTGTTCCCACATCGCCTTCCGCGAGGAGTCTCTATCCGACGGACCGATATCAAGGAAGGTAGCCAACCGCAGGTAGGTTGCACAGTTTGCCTGGGTGGCGAGGTGCCAGCTTCTGAGATCAGGTGAAGGTGTTGAACCGACGAGACGTATAGTAGGTACTGGACAAAGCTGAGTGCCTGAGAGGTAGATGACGCTGGGGTTGGTCGCGGCATGTGGCCAGGTGGGCGGCGATGATTTGACTGGAAAATGGATAGTAGGCCGCAGATGAGGGTGAAGTTCTCAATCTGGGAGTCGAAATCTGGGTAACTGGATGGTGTGCCAGTGGTACAGCTGCAGCCACGAGAGATCGAGTTGAAGGCATGACCGGCCGAACACGGCCAATATTGAGCAACCCTCCCACCCACCCTTAAAACAATGCCCGAAGGCGGATCAACAACCGCCGAAACCGCGCTCCAGGGCCTCTATGGCCACCCGCAAGGCGGCCATCCTGCGGATGGCCAGCCGCAGCAAGAACAACGTGACGGCGCCGCGGTGGGCGTCCCTGTAATAATCCCTAGTCAGCTCATATTCTTTATTTCGCCATACTAAATCGTGTAATAAGAGTTGAAAGGGGATCAAACAGAGAAAAAAGCCACGGGTTTGCACTGACTATGCGGTGGCGGCGCGGGGCTGCTGGCCTTCGCGGCCTAGAAACAAGAGTCAGTTATCGAATGCATTGCCAATGACAAGAGCCAACCATGCCACCACAAGCATGGCACTGTAGCATTGGACGAGGACAGGTGGGTATGCAATGAGGGGAGGATGAAGTACGAACATTGTTGTTGCTGTTGCTGCTGTTGCTGTCGCTGCTGCTGTTGCTGTCGCTGCTGCTGTTGCTGTCGCTGCTGCAAATATTTAGTGAAGAATTACGACAAAGACCAAAACCACAATGCGCGAGGCGCACGACGTTCCAGGCCACTATATACATGAGCGTCCATGCTGGGTGTTTCCTGACACCCAACTGACCACCTGCCTTGAATCCAGCCCAACCTTCCTAAAAATCACTCAGTGGTAGCAAGGGCGGGGAGGAGGGCAGGCAAGAGCAGGGCCGACCAAGCAGTGAATGAGACCACGATGACGACAGAAGAGCAACTTGTCTATCGTGTAGCTTTAGTGCCACGGCCCCATTCCTGCCTGTGGAATGGTTCCCGTCTCACCCTTCCCCTAACAAACCTCTCCATCACCACCGCCTCCCCTTTAGCCCACACCAATATAGCGGGAATACCTACCACCACGCCAACGGCAAACGCTCCAAACATTTCTGCCTCAGCCGCGACGGCGGAACCGCCAAAAAAGAGTTGACCCCGAAGAAATGGTAGGGGACCGGACGCGTCGATGCGGATATTAAGAAGTTGTTGCTAGATTGTGGGGTGACGGGGGAACACGGGCACAGAGACCTGGTACGGATACTATCTAGTCGTCAATTCAGTGAGGTATCTTCCTCCGAGCTACTTTGCCAGCCAGTCCAAACCCTCCGCAAGCCAACCGTCATGAATAGAAAGACAAAACCCTCACCCCAAACTCCGAATGACACCGTCAATAATTCGTAAATACGCACCGGCACGAGATCCCGTGGATAGATATAAGAAAGTATGGACATCCGCCAAGCTACCTTCACCGAGCCAACACGCCTCATATAGTCATCAGTATTCCTTCACCACATCATCCTTGCCGAGCTTGTACCTTCCGCTGTCACGGGTACTGAGGCGTCCTGAGCCCCGTGCGGGAGTGAACTGGAAATCGCCTGCGATACTCTCCCGGGTTGGCTTCTTCAAGCGAGCACGATCAACCATGTTGACTTCGTGAGGCAGTGCCACGATGACGTTCTTGTCAGAGCCGAACTTGAAGTCGTCGGCCTTGACGTCATCCGTGTACCGCTTGATCATGTAAGGCGCCTTCTTGCCACCGAGAACCTTCTTCAGGCTCCACTCGACAATGTAGGGGCCAGTGGCCGTGATAATATTCGTCTCCTCGCTGCCTGAGCCGGTGTTGAACTTAGCAGGCGTGAAGTTAACACCCTTGCCAGTTTCGTAGGCAAACTGAGCGACGTGCTCTGGTGTCAGGGCTAGACGGCGCGGTTGAGGCTTTTGATCTGCGGCGAAGGACTTCTCGAAGCCTAGCTTGCCCTCGTTCTTGCCCGACTTCTGAAGAGCATCCACCAGAAGCAGGTAGGTTTTGCATGTTGCAAGGACCCAACGGCCGTCGGCTGAGACATCGAGACCGATGATGGCCTCTCCCAAGGCAGGGATGTGCGTCTTGGCGTTGATACCCAGACGGTCAAACAGCCTGACATCACCCTTGTTTGATGCCACCGCAATGTAGCCCTTCTCCGTAGTTGCAATCGCCGAGAAGTCGTTCTTGCTAGCATACTGCTTGAGCTGGGCGTCAACAAGCTTGTTGCCGGACATGCGAGGGTCAACACGGTACATCGCGTTGTGGCTGATACCGAGGAACGTCGGCTCGTGCGTCATCTGCGCGAACTTGTTCTCCGGTGCAAAGGTCACGACTGGGATGTCGTCGTGGACCTTCCACTCGTCGATGACCTTGCCATACTCGAGGTCCATGCGATAGAGCTTGTTTGGGTCGTTGTCCTTCTGCAAGATCAGGTTGCGATCTTCGTTGTGAAGCATGACCTTCTTGGGCGAGAACAGCTCTCCTCCTGGTGTCTGGACCTTCGAGATATTGGTGCTGAATTCCAGGTGATTGTTCGGTGTGTGTTTGAAGACACCAATCTTGGAGCCGCGGACGACAAAGGAGCGGTCATGCTTGTAGCCGACGGCGAGTTGCTTGTTGACTTCTCCGTCCTTGGCCTTGAAATCGACATCGTCTTCGTCTTCATCGCTGTCGTAATGTTCACTTGCCGGGCCATCATCCTGGTCTTCTTCCTCCTCTTCCTCCTCCTCCTCGTCTTCCTCGGGCACATCCTCCATCGTTAGGTCATTGAAGGCGTCGGCAACATAATCGCGTTCTTTGTCCTTGATCTTGGACCACTTCATCTGATTCAACTGTTCCCAGAGTGCCTGGAGGAAGCCTTCTTGAAAGCGCTCGAGGGTTTCCTGGTCTTTGAACCGAAGCAACCACGAGTATGCAGAGCCATCCTCGGCGAACTGGTTGAAGATGAACGATAGAAACTCGAAATTGAAGACAGGGTTGATGTCGGCGGTAACGTCAACACCCAGCCAATCCCGGTCACTGCTTCCGACCTGCAGGTAGTACTGCCAGTTGCCGGTTTCCGTCACAGTTGCAGTGACAGACGCATCCTGCAGTACGAACGCGCCCGAGGGGAAGTCAAAGAAGTGGAGTTCTGCAACCTCGGCTGCTAGGATCTCGCGCGCTTCGGGATGCGCCGCAGGTGTGGGGGGCTTATTGCTTCGCTCCTTCTTAACAGGTGTCGCATCCAGGGCGAATGCCGCCTCCTTCTTGGGCGTAGGGCTGCCGAGCCGCTTGTCGGAAGACATTGAGTCCGGCGATCCAATGGACCTTGAGAGTTTAGGACTGTGAAGCGGACTGGCCTGGGGGATAGCCTGGCCGACGAACTCGAACTGCGCAAGATCCTCGTCCGACGCGGTGGTATGTGGCTTCCGGTACTTGCGCTCGTACTGGCACTGTTTGGCGAGGAGATCGAACTGCTCAACTTGTGAAGGCGAGATGCTCGAGTCGCAGACAAACTCGTATACGTCCCCAGCGTCACCACTGAGGTCTCTCCACGCCAGAACCCTTTCGCTACCCTCTCGGTTCTCGACGCGAAAGTGGAGGGCTTCGTCAAGGAGGAAGGTCTTCTCGTCGCGCTCGACAGCAAACGATTCTGCGTCTGCTTCTGTGTCTTCGCCCTCTTCCTCAGCGAGCAACTCTGCCTCGCCCTCCTCGTATACACGTTGGACAACGAGCTGGTATTGGAAGTCTTGTGCGGTTCGACGAATACGTGCGGACGAGTCTTTGAATATAAGCTCCGAATAGCCTTTCGGGGAAAGGGGTCGGACAAGATAGAGCTGGCCTTGAGGCAGCTCGATCATAGACTCCTGGTTGCTGGAACCAAAAAGCAGTTTGCCCACTGCAGCAAATAAGTTAGTTTCGGGTGCTTAACTGGCCAACAGACAAAGAGCTTGAGATCCGATGAAAGCGCCTGCGTTGGGTGTGGATGGGGTTGTGCCATCTCGTGGCTGGCGGGGGAGGCGTTAGGTGGGGCAACACTTACCATTTCTGAGCACGAACATGCTGGGCAATTGCGGCAGCAACTGCTACGTCTCAACGGTGGTCGCGATTGCGATAAACAAGCGCTTGATGCGCCGAAACAGGAGTTAGGGAAGGAGGGCAGGATAAGTAGTCGGTTCGTCGAGGCACTTGACAGAAGGGTCGTGGGCGACGACGCGCCGTTCAGCTCGTGTTGTACAGGCAGATCTTGGTTGAAGAGCAGCAGGAGGAAACTGCGTCATAACAAAGGAACACGCAAAATATCGGCCAATGGTGGGGTGGGGTGGTGTGGTGTGGCGGTGCAGCAGCCAATCGCCACAGCTTGCCAAGCAGGGTTGGTAGGCCTCCTCGCCACCAAGAGTCACCAGCTCTGCTGTGCCTGATTCAACCCGTGAACCCCAACCCATCACACGGCCGGCCACCTGAAGGTATTGGAGCTGAAGTGACTCAATAAGCGACTTATCTTCTCTTCTTCACTCAAAAATCATAATAAAATAAGTGAATATTCTCTTTGTCCCGGTGGATATCGCCCAACTTTGAGTGCTTCAGGGGGTTCATCTGGCTTCTAGGTTGTGCACACTGCCAACTATTATTGCACCCCTTCTTGAGCCCCTGCAGGTCGTCTCGCATGCGAAACTGACATGTCGAAGCTCTGGCTTTATCCAATCACGTTCTGTTGTTCCGCTTGATCTATCATTTGTCACTCAATGTCATCTCTGTTCTCAAACTGAAGCCAACCGCTAACTCCGTGGCTGCCAACCAAATGCAGCAAACATTGCGGTCTAGTGATCGGTTCACAGATCCGCCATGGCAGGCTCAGTTGGCCTCGTCTTCGGAATCTCGTTTTGTTTCCTCCCACGATCGCAGACAAACTTCAGGGCGCCACCCTCGCCTACTTCCTGATCTGTCTCGACTGAAGTTCCGCTTGGGGCACCTAGCGCGTCGTCGATGATCAACCGAGCGACGTTCTTCCCCATCAGAGCGTTTGTCTCCATTGTCGAGATGAAGCTCTCCATACCACTAGTATAGTACAGCCCTGGGCCAATGATAGGGTCCTGGAAGGTCACTCGGGGAAGCGCCTGGGGATATGAGTAGAATACGTGAGGGTAGTACCACGAAACCGGGCTGGCTTGGGTCCCCTCGCCTTTCTTCTCTCCGACAAAAGAGTCGGGCACTTCAACCCCAAGCAGGTGACTAGAAGGCAACATGTATGAGCAAACGAGCGAGAAGGTGGAGAGTTGGAGCCATAAAGCTAGCTAAGCACGAACCTGAGGAATTCCGAAGTGACTTTCTCCGGCGAGAAAATCTTGTAGAGATACTCTTGCTGCTTGGTGTCCGGGTTTGTGACCTGCCTCAGCGTGCTGATGCTGAAGAACCCTACTTTGCCTGCCCCAGAAGTGGGCTCTTCATCCTTTTGAAGAGTCGTGAGGATAGTTCCGGGAACATCCTTAGCATCGACAAGACCAAAGAAAGCCGGGCTGTACCGGAATGGCGAGGCGAAGATGGTGACGTGCAGCTGCACATAAGGAATCTCATCGATGGGATTCTGGATGACGCCGTCTTCGACAGAGATTTTGCTGAACTGGTAAGGATTCGCTAAAACCACGTTGTCAAACACGACTGAGTCATCTTCCTCTTCGCCCGAAGACTCGGTTCGGATGGTGTACCGTGGTAAACCGCTCGTCTCTTCCTTGACGAACCCTATCGAGACAACGGATGTGTTGAGGCGAATGTGGGCGCTCGACCTTTTGACCATTGTGTCGAAGATCTGCCAGTTGCCTCCTTCAACTGCCATCGCGCCTTCGGGCGCCATGGAGACCTTTGGCTACTGATGAGTAAAGTAGGCGAGAAATATGAGTAAACAGGTTGCTCACCATTGTGTCAAGTCCATGAATCCTGGCCAAGTTGGAGGCATAGTTCACTCTGGTACTTGCTTGTATGATATCGTGAGCATAGAGGTCCCCAATCTGCAAGTCCCGTTAGTCTGACTGCTTCAACGCGATCATCACCCGGGGGCTTACGTTGTTCTTCTTCAACAGCTGTTCGCCAGTAACACCTGTAGCTTCCACTAAGCCGAGTTCGTAGGTACGCTGGGTCAGCGACCGGAAAGGAAAGAAGGGCTCTTCATAGAGCTGAAGAAACTTGTCGATGGTGGTCTCCATGAGCTTCTGGGTCCTTCTGGGCGCCAGGAACCCATACTTGATGACGACTTTGTAGGCGTTCCACCAGAACGAGTGATTTTCGTTGATCTGGAAGACAAACTGCTGACCATCCCAAATTCCCAGCTCCGGGTCGGAGCCTACATCGGGGTCTCTGGGCTGCAGGCCAAACTCCTGCAGGGCATCGTACATGATGCGGTTCTTCTTGATGAAGATGCTAGCACCAAGCTCCACACGCTGCGAGGAGTTGCCAAAGGGATTGATGGTGAGCGTCCGGCCACCAATGCGGTCTGTCTTCTCAAAGACGGTGACATTGACGGCAACGCCATGCTCCTCAGCAAAGGACTGGAGGTAATAAGCCGCAGTCGAGCCCGCTGCTCCAGCGCCTGCACAGGGATTTAGCTACGGTTCGCGCAATGGGTTCGGCAATCGTGGGAAATAGAACCGACCTATGATGGCAACCTGTCGCACACGCAGTGCATCCTGAGCGACAACCTCGGCGAGGAAGCCAACGGCACAGCCAAGCCACAGTGATGCGGTTAGCAACATATCGACGACGCCACTGTTGAAACTCTTGAGACGCATTTCGAGATGCGTCGGGTACTGTTAAAAACCAACCCTCACACGGTGATATAGCTGGAATTGAAGGGAGGGTGGTCCCTTTCCGCCATCGAGAAACTGTCAGTCAGACGGCTTCGGAAACAGCCCTGGAATGGAATGGAGCAACGGTGATCGGCTTACGACATGCACTTCGCTGCTGCAAACAGGCAGGAATCCAGAATGGTGACTTTGGCAAATGCTAAGGTATACATGCGTCTGGTGCATATGTGTAGGCATTCAAAGTACCTCTCTAACAGGCATCTCGGTCAGAGGGGCAGCTGGGATGCCGTGGTCCAAGCTCCTCAACGCCCGCCGTACCCCTGTCGCTGCCTGCCGCCTCCGCCAAATCACGACCCAACTGCAAATGCACGAAAAAAAGTTCCAGGCCGACAACAGCTCCCCTCCATCATCCCCACCGCAGTGACAGATCCCCCTCTACTGCCAACCATACCGACGTCGCCCACCCACTGCCTCTCACCATGTCTGCCGCGCAACTGCTCAACCCCAAGGCCGAATCCAGGGTGCGTTGGCGGTCCATTCTTTGGTCGCATTTTTGGAGCTAACCTGTTTGCAGCGGAGGGGCGAAGCTCTCAAGGTCAACATCAGCGCGGGCGAAGGTCTTCAAGATGTCCTCAAGTCCAACCTCGGCCCCCTGGGCACGTTAAAGATGTACGTTCGAGTCGGTTATATTATCCTCTGCATGTCCCGGGCTAACCTAGAGTACAGGCTCGTCGATGGAGCTGGTCAGGTATGATGCAACCGCTGCCCGCGCAGGCAACAGACCGCCGCACTGGTCCCTACAGTTCGCTGACGGCTTCGGTCTATAGATCAAGTTGACAAAGGACGGAAATGTCTTGCTGCGCGAAATGCAAATACAGAACCCCACTGCTGTTATGATTGCGCGCGCTGCGACAGCACAGGACGACATCTGCGGTGATGGTACAACATCGGTGGTCTTGTTGGTCGGCGAGCTCCTAAAGCAGGCGGATCGGTATATTTCCGAGGGCCTCCACCCTCGCATTATCACAGATGGTTTCGAGATTGCGAAGAACGAGGCGCTGAAGGTTGCTTCCCATACTCCGCCTTCGGAGAACAACGCTAACAGATAGACAGTTCCTTGACCAGTTCAAGCTGAAGAGAGAAGTCGACCGCGAACTTCTCCTATCGGTCGCGCGGACATCTCTTGCGACCAAGCTCGGCGCCGGACTGGCCCAGAGCTTGACCGCCGATATTGTCGATGCTGTCCTCGCAATTTACCAGGCCCCCGCGAAGCCCGACTTGCACATGATTGAAATCATGAAGATGCAGCACCGCAGCGCCTCCGACACACAGCTCATCCGTGGTCTCGCTCTGGACCATGGCGCAAGACACCCTGATATGCCGAAGCGCGTGGAGAATGCCTTTATCCTCACCCTTAACGTTAGTCTCGAGTACGAGAAGTCGGAGATCAACTCTGGCTTCTTCTACTCCAGTGCCGAACAACGGGATAAGCTAGTGGAGAGCGAGCGCCGCTTCGTGGACCACAAGCTGAAGAAGATTGTGGATCTCAAGAAACAGTTGTGCGGTAATGACGGAAAGAAGAACTTTGTTATCATCAACCAGAAGGGTATCGACCCTCTGTCGCTGGATGTCCTGGCAAAGAATGGTATCCTTGCGTTGCGGAGAGCGAAGAGGAGAAACATGGAGAGACTCCAGCTTGTCTGCGGAGGTATTGCGCAAAACAGCGTAGACGACCTCACTCCCGATGTTCTTGGCTGGGCTGGCCTGGTCTACGAGCAGCAGCTGGGCGAGGAGAAATACACATTCATCGAGGATGTGAAGGAGGCCAAGTCGGTTACACTGTTGATCAAGGGCCCTAACCAGCACACGATCATGCAGGTGACAGATGCGGTACGCGACGGCCTGCGCAGCGTTTACAACATGATTGTTGACGGGAGCGTGGTCCCCGGTGCTGGCGCATTCCAAATTGCGTGCGCTGCTCACCTGAAGAGCGACAATTTCGCAAAGACCGTCAAGGGCAAGGCGAAGTGTGGCGTGGATGCTTTTGCGGATGCCCTCCTCATTATTCCCAAGACCCTCGCGGCCAATGCTGGTCTCGATATCCAGGATGCTGGTAAGTTTGAGGTCAAGCTGCACTTTGGATCAACCTGCTAACGTAACTCTAGTTACCTCGCTCCAGGATGAGTACAGAGATGGCAACGTCGTGGGCCTGGATTTGTCAACGGGCGAGCCGATGGATCCCACTCTGGAGGGCATCTTCGATTCTTTCCGAGTATTGAGGAACTGCGTTGCCTCCAGCACAGGCATTGCGTCTAATTTGCTGTTGTGCGATGAGTTGCTAAAGGCGAGACAGATGGGTCGTTCCAAGGGGCCTGGGCCGGGAATGGATGGGCCGGAGGAGTAAAGAAAGGCATTGCGTCTGCGTTTGTAAGATACCTACCTACATAGACAGAAACGCACGACGGCGGTCTCCAACAACCTGGGCCGGAAGCTTTCAACGTTGGATAAAGTGACGGCCTTGAGGCTGTCTGAGTCCCGCTTGCTGCCCCCCACCACTGATGGCGGGGCTTGGATTACCCCGCCAAAATTTTGAGCTGCCTGCCGCCCAAAAATTCACCATCGCCGCTCTGCGATCTCTTTCAGAGAAAATAAACATACCTATTCACTGACGTTAAGATGGCTCCATACGATAGTGGCTCGTCCGAGGGCGAGGATAATGACGACTTTACCGAAACCAATGTTCTTCTTGGCTACGCCTCTGGGGACGCCAACGGCGAGGTCATCAGCAGACTTGGAGGTCGTCCAGTATGTTCGCCCAGGTCGCAACACCTGCGCAAAAAATACTGACACTCGGGTGTAGGATTGGATCAACCCAGAGAACCCACCGTCGTCGGCTCTAGCAAGATGCAAGGTCTGCAAAGACCTACTTGTACTCATCCTTCAGCTGAACGCCGAGCTGCCCGAGCGGTTCCCCGGCCACGAGCGGAGACTCTATGTCTTCTCTTGCAGGCGTAAGAGCTGTCGCAGAAAGGAAGGAAGTACACGAGCTATCAGAGGAGTGCGCATCTCCCCCGATGCGCCGGCCGTGGGAACCAGCAAGGAAAACAAGGAGAGCAAGCCCGTGAAGGAAGCCCCGCCTGCGCCCAAAGCCTCCGATGCAGGTATCGGGGAGGCGCTCTTCGGCGTGAAGCCTGCCGCGGCCGCGGCTCGCGCAAATCCGTTCGCGACCTCTTCCAGCGCGGCGGCGAGCGTCAACCCTTTTGCTCCCAAGGCGACGCAGTCAACCAACTCGTTCAGCAAGCAACAACCCTCCCCCCCAGCCGAAGCACCCAAGCCAGCCTCCCCCGAACCTCTGCCCGAGTCCGATATCGCAAAAGACCTCCCCAAGACCTTCGCCGAGACCCTCTCCCTCAACAACCCCCAGACCCACGGCCCTCCTCAAACACCGGAGCCCTGGCCGGAAGAGTCCGCCCAGCCAGAGCCATACCCCGTCCGCTGGCTCGCCGACGCCGAGTTCGAGATTATCGAGCCCATAGAGATGCCCACACAAAAGATGGAGATCGACACCTCCGATGCAACTGGCAGCGGCGGCGGGAAAGAGGACAAGGAGGTCTATGAGAGCGTCATGGACACGACATTCCAGAAGTTTGCGGACCGTGTGGGCGAGAACCCGGACCAGTGTATCCGGTATGAGTATGCGGGGCAGCCGCTTCTGTACTCCAAGACTGATGCTGTCGGCACGCTGCTTCACGTCGCCAGTGATAGGAATGTCAAGGTCACGACGAGTGGAAGCAAGGGGTTCCCGAGGTGTGGGAACTGTGGCGCCGGGAGGGTGTTTGAGGTACAGCTCACGCCGCATGCTATTGAGGAGTTGGAAATCGATGAGGATTCACTGGATGGGATGGATTGGGGAACTGTCATCGTGGGAGTTTGCGAGAAGGACTGCCAGCAGAGAGGTGTGGCCGCCGGCGAGGCGGGTTATGTGGAGGAATGGGCCGGTGTTCAATGGGAAGAGTTGAGTGCTAAGAGATAGACACATGGAACTTGTAGCTAAAGGCTGGCAAGCAAATCAACCGGAGATACCAAGTCATTCGTCGTGTCATTTGCGTCTATGTGAGCATGAGGCTATGATCTACAGCATAGAACCCATGTTTCTCTACGAGACGCCCCTTGCACCCGTTGCGGGCCTTGTGACCAGGCCCAGCCGAATTAAACCCCGAACGCCAGAGCTTTTTTAGCCACCAGATGCAGGAAACAACCATCGAGGAATGATGGGTAGCGTTCAATAGTAAATGAGTTCCTTTCGTGTCTTCTTGTCCACTGCCAACTGCACGTCTATGCCGTTTCCTCCCAACTCCTCTTAATGACGCGGGTGAACATGTCGATGTTGACGTCTTCCCGGATCTCAGTCTTCTTGGCCTCGTTCTCAGCATTCTTAGGGATCTGAACGATTCCGTCGGCAACCTTCCATCCGCACGTCTCAGTGGCGAACTTGGTCACCTCCTCCGCGCTGTCCAGACCGAGCCAGGCCTCGAGCAGCTGGACGCCGATCTCGCGATAAGATTGGCTGATGAGCTGCGCGATGCGCAGACGGATCATGTCCTCAAACCCGGCGATGTCAGTCGTCAGGTCTGCGTAGATGTCGTCGCTCTCAAGCGTCGCCCAAAAGCGCTCGTATTGTGCACCCTCCAGCTGGAGGTTGAGCCTCCGCAGATGCCCGACGGCCTCGGAGAGCTCAGTGGTAGAGGTGGGGTTGGTCTGCGCTGGGGAGAGGAGGTGCAGCGCGCAGTCGAACTGCGGGGAGGGGAACTGGGTCATCGCCTTGACGAGGATGTTGGTGATCGCCTCATCCTTGATCCTATCGGGATTGAGCTGGTAGCTTGAGTTTTGGATAACGAGTTAGCATCCAAATCCTCGTGATGGTTGGGCAGAAGAGGTGTGAAGAGCGGACAAAGAGTTTCTCGTATCAGGTTTGTTTAGGTTGACTTCATTGCGAATCAGAGTAATAGGAAACGTGTAACAATAGTTCATCATTTGAGAAACAGGAAGCCGGTGGAAGCGCGACGACGCGATAGCGGGGGGTAATACTCACAGTTTCAGTAACGCCCGGTTAGCGTTGCAGTCGCAGAACTTCTCCTCACATTGCTGTGTCAGATAGGCCTCGAGGACGCCAGCGGCTTCGGGGTTGTATCGCTCGAGACCGTTGATGATGTTGCGAATCTCCTGCGGTCGCTCCGCGGGATCTTCTCCGTTTTGATTCATGGTGGGTGGTTGGTTTTGGGGGTGGTTGGAAGTAGGAGAAAAATTGGGTTGCTGCACGCTTGCCCTGGCTCGAGCCCTATGGCGGGGCTGTTGAGGATTTACTGTGTTTTGCCCTCGAGCCGTGACGGTTGTGTGTGAGGCCCTAGTGCCGGAAAAGGCCTAGCGCAGATATGTCAGGATGTGGCACTGGCTGGCGGGAGGGGCTCTAGTCATGTGCTTGCGCGGCAAGCTCGCGGACAGCCCAACGCGACGGAGCAAATGGGAACGTCATTGACTCGGCTGCGATGTGTTGGGTTTGAGGCAGCTGATCTTCGGCGGCGCACCTGTTTGCTTGCAACCCATTTCTTTCTTCCATCGACATCATGAAAATTCGAAATGCAAAATAGGGAAGTCAGAAGAAACCTAGCTTGTCTGGCCACCAATCGAGCACCTCTTGTTCCTCCCTCGACACTGGCGCCTTCAACATGGCTAGTCCTGCAAAGAAACGCAAGCTGAACTCGGACTCCAAGAAGGCCGCCATTCCAAGCAGGGGGTTGGAATATTTCTTTGCCCGACAGAACCAGAATGCGACCACCCAAAAGCCGGAGCCAACAACGGCTTCCGGTTCGAGCATCAACAATGCAACGCTAGACAAGGATGAGTCACATGTGGCAGATGATACCTTACATCTGACTGATGAAGAACTTGCGCGGAAACTACAGGCAGAGTGGGATGCGGAAAGTGGCGTTGATTCGAACCAAAATGGAGCGAAGGATTCGGGAGAGTCCAGCCTCAAACCCGGCGAGACCAGCTCCTGGGGTAACACACCGAACAGCCCGCTGAGTCCTGGGCCGGGGCTTGGGAAACCGCCAACATCGTTCCTAACAGCACAAACTGGAAAGTCAAGCAATACTCTATCCCTTTCTTCTGTCGCAGCAACCGAAGATGAGGCTTCCGCGTCTCTCCCTCTGGACGAAAACCCCTTGACGTTTGATCCATCCAAATATATCCCACAACTCAAGGAGTCATGGTCCTCTGACGGAGGCGATGCTTCATACGCCCTTCTCACGCGGTGCTTCGTCTTGGTCAGCGGCACTCAAAGCCGCATTAAGATCGTCGATACGCTTGTCAACTGTGTCCGTGTTCTGATCATCACAGACCCATCCAGCTTACTCCCAGCGGTTTGGCTAGCCACGAATGCGATTTCCCCTCCTTATGTCTCCATGGAATTAGGGCTCGGGGGCTCAGCTATCTCGAAGGCGTTGAAGCAGGTCTGTGGTTTGGACAATAGATCGCTCAAGGCAATATACAACAAGCTTGGTGACCCGGGCGATGTTGCGTTCGAGGCCAAGAAGAGGCAAAGCTTCACGCTTCGGAAGCCGAGGCCACTCACCATCAAGGGCGTCTTCCAGTCACTTGTCAAGATCGCCAAAACGCAGGGCCAGGGGAGTGGCGACGTCAAACAACGGATCGTTGACAAGCTCCTGCAGGACGCGCGGGGAGGCGAAGAAAGCAGGTACATTGTCAGGACCCTTTGCCAACACTTGCGCATTGGGGCCGTCAAAACGACAATGCTCATTGCTCTCTCGAGGGCATTTCTCTTGTCGAAACCGGTCGGTGCGGATTTCTCCACGAGGGACCCGCACGATCTGGCAAAGCTAAGGAAAGAGGAGCTTGCCGAGGTTTGGGCAAAACCCGAAGAGATCGTGAAGGCATGCTTTGCAAGACACCCAGACTACAATGATCTGGTTCCTGTTCTACTTGAGATAGGCGTCTCTGAGGAGCTGCTTGTTCGGTGCGGGTTGACTCTGCACATTCCGTTGCGGCCGATGCTCGGTAGCATCACAAGAGACTTGTCCGAGATGCTCACCAAGCTGCAGGGCCGGGACTTTGCCTGCGAGTACAAGTACGACGGGCAGCGCGCTCAAATACACTGTGATGCAACGGGAAAGGTGTCGATATTTTCACGACACCTCGAGCTCATGACTGACAAGTATCCAGACCTTGTCGCCCTTGTCCCTAAAATCCGAGGAGAAGGGGTCGGCAGTTTCATCATGGAAGGCGAGGTCGTTGCGGTGGACCGTAGCACTGGAGAACTGAAAAACTTCCAGACATTGACCAACCGGGCACGTAAGGATGTTGCCATTGGCAGCATTACGATTGATGTGTGCATGTTCGCATTCGACCTCATGTATATCAACGGCCAGCCTCTTCTGGACCGCTCGTTTCGCGAACGGCGGGACATGCTGAGATCCCTCTTCGTCGAAATCCCACACAACTTCACCTGGGTAAAGAGTTTGGATGCGACGTCGCAAGAGTCAGAAACAGTGCTGGATTTCTTCAAGTCGGCCATCGACGCGAAGTGTGAAGGCATCATGGTAAAAATCCTTGACAACCTCCCCGAGCTTGCGTATGGCGGCGACAAAGCTGGGCCGAGTGATGACCCGACAGCCCCCTCCGAGAAACTTGTTCCACCACCGGCCAAGAAGGCAAAGTCCAAGGGAAAGGCCAAAGCCCCAGTGCCAGAGACCGAAGCTGTCGAGAAGAAATCCCGCCGGAAGGCTCTTCTCGCTACATACGAGCCAGATAAGCGCCTTGACTCGTGGCTCAAGGTCAAGAAGGACTACAACTCAAGCTTTGAGACGCTCGATCTTATCCCCGTTGCCGGCTGGCATGGCCAAGGTCGCAAGGCGAAATGGTGGTCTCCCATTCTTATGGCTGTCCGCAATGAGGAAACAGGTATGCTTGAAGCCGTGTGCAAGTGCATGTCAGGGTTTACGGACGCATTTTACAAAGCCAACAAGGAGTTTTATGACGACGGGAGCGAAAGTGGAGAGCCGAAGAACACGCACGTCCAGAAACCGAGCTTCATCGAATATGCTGGCCATCCAGATATGTGGTTTGAGCCGCAGGAGGTTTGGGAGATGGCGTTCGCCGATATCACCATCAGCCCGACGTACACGGCGGCGATTGGCTTAGTTCAAGAAGATAAGGGGCTCAGTCTTCGGTTTCCACGGTTCATGAAGAAGAGGGAAGACAAAGGCATTGACGAGGCTAGCACGAACGAGTTTCTGGCGAAATTATGGGAAAAGCAAGAAGCGAAAGGACCATCAACAAGCAAAAGCGGAGCTGAGGGTGGCATGGAAGCAGATGAAGACGATCTCTACAATTGAGAGATCTGGCAATTCGCGAGCCAGTTGGTCAACCATGCCTGTTCAATACGACAAAACAAGTCTCACGCCTATCTGACTAGTTCGTTTACTCCTTCCACGCCTTATACACGATACGGCACCCGTACTTCTCGCCCTTCTTCAACAGGGTCTGCCCCTTCCACTCATCCACGTTCGGGGCGTTGACATATCGGCTGGGCTCGAGGCAGAAACCGCTGCGGGCGCGGCGCGCTGGGACGCCAGCCACCTCGGGGACGTCGATGTACTTGCCAGTGTAGAACTGGAACGCGGGCTCAGTGCTGTACACCTCGAGGTGAATCTTGGACTCGGGGTGGTAAGCCGTGAGGTTCTTCCGCAGTGGAGATGAGCGGGTGTCGATGGGGACCGCGCTGGCTGCCTCGTCAATCACAAAGCAGTCGTCGATGTCGGGCTCCACGGGGCCGAGAGTAAATGGCTTGCTGGTTTGCACCTTGGCGAACGTTCCGAGCCCGCCGGTTGGGATGCCGCCCTCGTCGACTGGGATGTACGTGTCCGCCGCGAGTGTGACGACAGTACCCTCGATCGAAGGCCCGCCAGACAAGTTGAAGTATCTGCCCCACAGCTTGTTAGACCAGATCTTACTGCCACGAGCACCAACAGAGACAGGACGTGAATGGCGATAGGACTTACGAGTGGTTCGTCATGTTGATGACAGTCTCCTCCGCGCCGTCAACAAGCTCGGCCTCATACTCGATACCCAGAACAAGCACATCCTTCCCATCCTGTGCCTGCTTGCCGACTGTGTACACTACGCTCGCCTCAACTGTTCCGGGGAACCCCTCGTCGCCATCCGGGCTGGCCAGACTGAACTTGACGCTCTCGCCGCCATCGGTGAGCTCACCCGCGCCGGGGATATCGCGTACGCCGACAGGTGTAGGTCCCTTCCAGATCTGCTTTCCCCAGCCAACAACCCCGCCGTGTAAGTTGTTGGGTCCATTGTTGGTGGCAAGGGCATAGCTCTTGCCATTGAGGCTGTTGAGCTTTGCGCCACCAATGCGATTGGCCACACGCCCAATCGTCTCGCCGAAGAAGGGCTCGTTGTATTTCGGGTAGTGCGACTGCTCGGGAAAGCCCTGGACGATGTTCAGGCCGCCAACACGTAGCTCATGGATGATGGCGCCGAGGGGCAGGAATGAGACGGGGGCTTCGCCGGCCATGTTGATGGATTGCAAGAAGTCGATAGAGGCAAACGGTAGTATGATGTCAGGGGGCTTTTTTTAGAGGCTAGAGATGATGGTGGTGTGGGAGATGGGATGGATAGTTCCTTCCTAGGGCGGTACCGATCGAGGGTTGGGAGCGGGTAATAAAGGGGAGGAGATCTCGGGGCCAAGCTCCAAATCGCTGAACAACAGCCCCATTGTGTCCATAGTCTACGCGAAACAGATCTGGCTGTCGCACATGACGACGCAATGGTTACATTCAGCCTATTATCCTTTGCCCCTCCTCTGCTTGGCTCGGTGGTGGGCATTGCCCGTGAGTGAGGTCCGCCGATGGCGGGGATGGCGGGGTAGCTCTTGGGCGTTGCGCCGTTTCCTGGCCAGCCAACAGGCGGCCGCCTCCACACGGCATTCCCAACCCGAGGACTCCTAACTTGTAGCGCCCGGCTTTATTCGCAGGCTCCATCACTGCTTATTGCCTTCGACTTGGAGTGGGGAGATTATCAGAGCGAGGCCGGGTTTGCGACCCACTCATCGGTTGCGGCTCTGCTGCGTGCTGAGTGGAGCGGGTCTTGAGATCTGCAGACTCGGACAGTTCGGGATGCGATCTCCTTTCCATTCTCGACGGAACATCCTGCTACGCGTCGCGGGTTTGGTGTCACAGGAAGAGGAGAGGCATCGGAGATGGAAGGCGGGGATGAGGGAATAGACTTGACCATGAAAAGTGAACACCCGAACGTCAATGACAGGGAACTTGCGCGGATCCGAGCATCGCGGGGTCATCCTGGCACCTGAGTCGAGGCGAAACCGATCCACCCGCGCCAATGGCAGCATTCAGATGAACCTCTGGTTGTCGAAGCTTCACCTGCCCAGAAAACAGGTAACTGCACTGCGCAGTATCTGGTTCCCAACATGATCATTTGTATGTTTGACAAGGTCTCAGATTAAAAACCAGTAAGTTCTCAAGGTGCCCAGCTTGCCTGCTGAAACGAGCACATTCATAAAGCTAGAAGTACAGTCCATCCTTCTCAACCCCATTCCATCACGGGTATCGAACCGGTCACCACCCATTTCATCCCTTCGTGAAATTTCTCGTCTATTTGTCCGCAACAGGGAAGTTCTTGCCCGTCGACTTCTGATACTGGCTGCGGATGGTATCCGAGATCTTCTCATCCTTGGCCTGCTCCAGGGCGTTCTCGTTGTTTTGCGGGCCTTGCTTGAAGACGTTCTCTTGGACCCAGTCGACGCCTGTGAGGGGGTTTAGTGTTGGTTCAAGACGGTGTGAGATGGGTGGGAAGGGGGGAAACGCACCCTTATCGAGGGCATCCTCCTTGTGCTCGCTTTGCTGGCCGCCGCCGGCCATGCCGTGGAGCTTGTCCATGAGGCCGCCGCCTTGGGTCTGGCCCTGGGTGTGGACGGGCTTGTTCTTCTCGGAGTTGGTGAGCTTGTTGACGAAATCCATGATTGCGGTTGGTGTGTTGTGGAAGTTGGGGTTGAGAGATTGTGTGATGTTGATGTTGATGTTGATGTTATTGTGGAATTGATATTGAGGTTTGGATATGTTCAGGAAGAGAATTCTCAGCTATTGCAACAAAGATGATGGTAGATATAGGTCCCGGCGAAATGGAGGGGTGATGTAATGGTGGGATGTCTCAGGCCGCGTGCAGGATATTCTACAGCACCTTAGTGGTTATGACATCATTGGCAACAATGGGCCGGTTTCGTGTCCGGCTGTTGTGCAACCAAGCACTTGGCCCGGAAACTCCCGCTTGAGTCGCATAGTAGAGTAGCATGGAGTCAAAAATAATAATTCAGATGGTAGTGAGTGGTGGGTAGGTGGGAAAGTCGAGAACAAAATGAGTTGCAGGCCAAGATATCTTACCAGACTGATAATTTCATAGTACCTACTTTCTGAAAAAAAAGTTGCCCATTTTCTAAAAAGGTTGCCATGTTCCGAAAAGGCCTCCCTAGAAATGCCTGCTTACTTTCACAAATGGCCTACCACATTTTGCAAAAGCCTGATTACCGAAAAGGGCTCTTACTCTGAAAAGGCCTGCAGATGGCTTACAGACAACAATTGTCAGACTCAGAGCCTGTGCACTGCAAACAACGTGATTTCCGAATTCAATCTGGCAACTACAAAGCGACAGGACCTTATCATTTAATTCGCTGTTCATCCGATCTGGGTTGGTTGTCTGCACAGCCCATCTCAACTCATCCGAGTCTTTTTGATTTAGACTAGAAAAGCGATCTAGAGCCTATTAGTCCAGGGCCCAGTGTACGAATTTGACAGAAGATCTTAGCAGTCCTTTTGCAATTAAGACATCGTGAGCGTGACTTTGTTCCCCCATAGCGTGCTTGCCAGTGATCACTCAATAGGAGTGAAGTATTGTCTGCTGGGTGTTCTTGCTCAAAGGCGCCCAACTTGAAGCTCGGCCGCGACAGGAATCATCCGAGTCCAAAGCATTCCATGACGCCTTCCACGCACCTCATGCTCAAGACATGCAATCCAATAGCCTCTACCTCCTCGCCTGCATTTTGACATCTTCAGGCGTCGCTGCCGCGCAAAACCGCCCTGAAAAAGAGATCAATGGCATCATCATAGGCATCTGCGTGGGAGCTGGTTTCGTCGCTATTCTGTTTGGCTGTGGTGTTGCTTCTAAAAGTCGTGGACGACGCCAGATAAAGCTGATATTCGGCGGCGACCAACTCTTCCTCCCGACTACGGACACTATCCGCAGGAGCTGCGTCCTCCGGAGTATGCTGCTAGTTCTGCTTCTGCGCCGGTCACGGGGGTTGCGGATGGAGAAGAGCCTGGCGCTGGGCCGCCGAGGAGCGCATCAAGGTCACCGCCGCCTGGCTACAACACGGTCCCCGAGTCGGCGCATGTAACAGCAAGGCCTGGGGTCAATAGGTGTGAATATCTACCAGCAGTTAATTTAATGGACAACTGAGATAGTGTAGGAGCGAGGGACAGTGTCGAAGACTTGCGCTGCCCCTTGAATTGCACGGCGATCAAATACTTCCAGTCTCTGCATTGGCTAGTGTTTGTATCATCGCCTAAATTGACCACCCTATTGAATTTTGCATTTTAACACCTTGGTTGCTTTCAATCCAGTCTTCTGAGTCCCGCCTTTTGCCGTTCCGGATTCCGCCCCGGCCGACGAGCTTTGTTGATGGCTATCCGGCCGACGGCTGGTTAGATTCGGACATCAAGTTCGCTAAGACGGGGGAGGACAGACAAAATGAACGTGTCACTGTTTCCATGAGCTGTAGCACCCGAACCAGATAGGAACAGTCTCTCTAAAGGCCGAAACAGAATGTGGTGGGGGACGTCAAAAATTCAGGGGTTACAAAAGCTGGTACACCACTGCGAGCGATGCCAAGAGTGGCCTGGTTCAGCATTTGGCGGGTACGAAATGCGGATGCTGGTACAAATCCTGAGAGCGCAATTCGCTGGCGTTTCAATGTTCGTATTGTCCGGTGGAGACCATACCTTAACAGGCCAGAAGGATTGGCTTGGCAGGGGCTATGTCGGTGTCGGGGCAAGCTGACGGCCTCTTTCGCTCCCTTTCCGCCATCAAATGCGGCCCAGCCCAACAGGGGCCAGGGCCGACGTCGCGGGGGTCCGGTCATTTCTCCCAGAATAACCTAACTTCAAGCTCGACAATGGCGATGCCACATTTCCCTTCTTTAATCTTTACCCATCGCGGCCGTTAGATCGGTGCCCGCGCGCGCCTACCAGGAAAAGCCAAGAGGAGGTCCGCCCTTCTGGCGCCCATTTAAGCCATGCGACTCCGCGATATTTATCTTGCGCTCGGCCTTTTGGCATCCCCGAGTCTGGCGCAAAGCCCCGATCCTACTAATGAGGCGTCCTCGCCAGCAGATCTTTCCGGTTCGCCAACTGCAAGCGCGTCCTCAAGGACTTCAAACCTCGCCACGACAATTACATCCGCACCGCCGCCAGGCATCGTGACCACGGGGGTGGAGGGCGCTGGCACCATCACAGTGAACTCGGAAGGCCTGATAGGGTTCAGCTTGGCGATCGATGTGGACTCCGGCGCCCGGCGGTCGACGTGTGAGCTTGCCCTGCAACAGCACTCTTGAGCGCATTGCGTCCAGTACGGAGTACTAATTATTCCATGAAATGATTAAGGGAACCCATACTACTGCCCACCACCCTCAACGTATAGCACGTCTAAGGGCTGGGCCGCGTGCTGTCGTGGGCCCGAGTGTGTGGTTCCCACGGCGTGCACATCCGTCTACCACACAGACGCCCATACTTACACGGACCCGGGCCGTATAACTTGGTGAGTGTGCGCACTCTGACTTTGACTACCTCACTAGATACCGATGAAACTGACCGAGGCAAACCCTGGCCAGCACATTTTCCGAGTTCGCTCAATCACTCTCGGCGTGGTGTATCACCACCAGTATCTATGCATATCCAACAAATCTTGGAAGAGGCGCTCCACGGGACGATCCACGGGATGACCCGCGGGAGAGAGTTGCGCTACTTGGGTGCGGCGATGGGTCGGCTGATGCTACTAGCACTTCTACCAGGATGTTTGGCCCCATCCTAGCGGCTACTGAAAGACGACTGTACAGAGCCACAGCGGAACCATCCAGCGGTGAAGGGGGAGGTTTACCCATGCCCAGTGTGATAGGGATAGGGATCGCCGTACCGTGTGCTATCGTCGCTGCTGCGGCCGCTGTGTGGTTTCATTGGGGCAAAAGAATCAAAGAACGACGACGGAAGACCATGCTTCCAGCTTACCAGGACTGTTTGCGAGAAGCCCGTCCCCCGGAGTATTCCCGCTCTGATCCGGGTTCGGACGGGGAGCCTCTACAAAGAGCACGATCACCACCGCCGGACTATACGGCCTCGGTCGAGAATTTGCCAGCGGGCAGCGAGGGGAGAGTCCAAAGGGCCCCAGAACGGGAATCTGACTCGCCAGATCCACGCCATGTGTCGTATCCGATGCAAGAGCTCGACCGATCTGCGGTGGATAACTTAAGGAGGGGCCGCGAGGAGGCGGAGTTAGAAAGGGGGCGTACTTTGACCTGAGCGACTGTTATTTTTGGATACGGCGGCTCAGATATCGACGAAATTTTAATGGACAAAGCAAGGCCGGCACTTTCTGAACAGACAAACCCGGACTCGGATTAATGACGAATAGAGCCCCTACGCCTGCGACGCCACGTCCACCGTGATACAAGACGGTCTAGATACTCGCAGGTGCGAGTTTTGTCCCCCACAGACTCTCAGAGCCAGGGGACGCTCGCTTCGGCAAACCCCCTTCTATCAACCGGCAGGACATCTACGAAGACTCGAAGCAGAGGAAACGTGGCAGGGATATCATGTTCTGGATAACAAGGCGTTGGATAAATCTCTTCAATTCCGCCCTGAAAAGCGAGCCTGGCGGGTATAGACGCTGTCTTGTGTAAAAGACAGCGGGTGCTTTCGTGGGAGTTTATACCCGATCGCTCACCTATATTCGCTCCCGATCTCATGCCACCAATGTCGCATCTCCAACCACAGCCCTATGATTGCTGAAATACACCCCCTGAGCCACATTGTCCATAATCTCATACCCCTGCAGCGTAAACCACTTGTCCGCCTTCGGCCCAACCCAGATAAAGTCAATAAACGTCCCCGCGTTACCCGCCTTGAACCCAGTGAACGTCACCCGATTCGCCCCCCTGACCTTACCCTCCGCCGTCGCGAGGTCAAACAGCTCCTCCATATACCCACTCTCCGTCACGACCTTGTGCGCCTCCGCCCCCCGCGCAGAGTTGAAGTCCCCAGTCAAAACCACCCCCAGCGGCCCCCACGTCTTCTGCACAGCCTGGATCCTCGCCAGCACGACCTTGACACCCTCAGTCCTCGCCTCCCCACTAGCATTATCAAGGTGCGTATTGGCGTGGATGAACCTCTTCCCGGTAGACTTAGACTCAAACACCCCGATCGTCACAACCCGTCGACTGCCAGCACCCCAGCCGAACGAGACCTTGTCCGGCGTGGGAGACAGCCACTTCGTCTCGTTGAAAACGACACCCAGTACATCGGTCCGGTACAGAATGGGACTGTACTCCCCCTTCTTAACACCATCATCACGGCCCACGCCGATGTGCGCCCATGCCGAGCCCAGGCCGGTCTTGATGTCGGTGAGTTGGCCGTCGAGGACTTCCTGCAGGCCGATGAGGGTTGTGGTGGTGGAGGTGGTGTTGGTGCTGAGTTGGGAGAGGTGGGTGATGACGTGCGGCTTGCGACAGGTCGTGGGCGAAGAGGCGCAGGTTGAGCTCGTCCAGGGCTTTTCGTTGGTGCTGAGGGTGGTGGCGGCGTAGCGGATGTTGAAGGTTACGATGCGGAGGGGGGTGGTTGTTTGGGAGAGGACGGGGACGGGGGCGGTTGAGAAGAGGAGGAGAGCGGTGGCTGCCCGTGGGAATTTCATTCTTGCGATAGTGAGGGATGAAGGTCTTTTGGAGATGCGTGGAGTTTTTTGGGGTGATGAGAGATGGGGATGGTGGGTTTGTTGACGACGAAGTGACGTTCTTGTTCCCCTTTTTGGTCGCCTTTGTCGTTCGTTGCCGATCTTCCTTCAAGGACGTGAGTTTGTGGGATTTTGGTTAAAATTATCGGTTCGCCACCGGCCACGACGTTGATATTTCAACTAAATGGTCGTTCGAATTCGGAGGCTCTTGCGCGGGGGTCGATGCGCTTGGCAAGCGAACAGCCTGAATTCAATGTTACGCCCTGCCAATGTGGGCTTGAGGTAACTCTACCCTTGCGCGCTACCCGGTTCATGTCATATTCAGGTACCCCGTCGAGCCCGTGGCCGGTTTGGCTGATTTAAGTGGATTTGGACTTGGTTCACGGGATTGACCAGCCTTTGGGGCTATACGATCCCAGCCCCCGATCCCACGTGGTCGTTTGGGGAGTGAGCACGCCAATCACGACTCAAAATTTAATAGCGGGCTGTTCAGCAACGGCAAAGGGAAAACGGTCCGTGAAATTCTAGGTTATTACCTAGGTACTCGTCCTATGTTCCTTTTTTGGAATCAAATTCCTCTGGATTATGCTCGCTTTGCTGAGCACCTATGTACCTAGGTAGCTAAGGTCCTACTGTTTGTGCGTGCATCCTACAACTGATAGGTTTCACAACTATTAGGTTACAACAAGATTCAAATTCATATCATTCAACGCCATGGATGCCTCTTGAAAGCGGCACCCGGGGGCTTGGTTTGTGATAAGGCCGGTGCTCTAGGTGTCACCTGTAACCTTGAGTTGAGACTTCCATGTCTGCTTAGCAGGTTTTGTCCAAAACGTGAATATCAACCAGAGAAGTTCGCTTTTCCCACCATGGCATTCAATGGAAGGTGGGTCTTCAAAGAATCTTTTATTTATTTCCATCGTTGTAGTAGCTACCTAACTCTTGCTTCATTTCGACATAGATAATTTCGAACTTTTACCCCTTGTGTAACCTAAAAGAATGACCGTGACATGTACGACACTATGCCACCTCATCACCCAATAAACCCCCTTACTTTTGGAAATCGGACTCGAGGATGGTACTGGGAGAATCGGTGACAGTTCTAGAGACAAATTTGTGTGAGTAGAGGCGCGATGAAAGAAGACATCGTGATGAGGACAGTGAAGGGCCCTGAAAAAGGGGGATACTGACGAGTCAAGTGAGAACTGAGCACCGACACCGGTGAGATCGGTTGTGTGTGACTGGGTTTTGTGTTTGGTGGAGGTGGGATGGTGCCTGAGGATACCGGTAGTTTGATAGGTGCGATGTAAGCTTGGTCGTGAGGCAGGTACTGGCTTTCCGAGACCGCATTCTGGTCAGCAGTTCTGCGTCTGCTAGGGTCAGTTTGACAATGTAATTGAGGTATATTGGGGGTAGGCAACCAAGAGATGGAAAGCAAGACTGAAGTGGGACTTGGATGTGATGAAAGAAGATGGGCGTCTCACTGCATGTGGGTGGGCATGGTGAAGAAGGTGGAACCAGCCTGGAGAGGCACGGGCTGGTACTTAGATAAGATAAGTAATGCTTAGCAATGGCCGGACACAAAGCGCGCCCGAAAGGAAGCTAGGTAGATACCTAATGAACTGCTGCTGAAGATGGAGCACGTATTTTCTCAGGCATTCCCCTAGCACGCGGGGATCGACGTGGGACTTTATAATTGCCTCAGAGCGGTCAGCGCATCTTTCTTCTCGCTGCTCAAATCCTACTTCGGTGGACAGCCTGGACATAATGATTGGCCAGATGGCTCACGCCAGCCATGATGGCGCTGGCTTTTGTCTCGCTTCTGACCTGAAAAGTAATGCCAATCTAACCCTGCGTTCCGCGGATTCCCAATGTGCATTTTTCTCCAGTGAAACCCATCACCACACCGAAACGGACTGCTCGACTGCTGGCCAGAATCCAAGCCCCAAATTGTCTAGAAGGTGAATCCGAGAAGAAAAATAATTGCACAATGTGCTTTAACTGCTTCCAGCACCACAATACTCCTGGAATTCGGGGTTGAAGGAGGTGGGTTCAAGTTGTGCCTCACGACTGTCGACAGGGGTGCTGGTCTCCGAGTGTTTTGGACGAATCAAAAGTGCTGGTGACAACAACCGCGCCACACTGCCCCAGGTGACTCGCGAGGCCCCCTTGCTATTTGCGATAATCTGTCGCGAAAATGTCACCAGGAGGCTTGAGAACAGTGCTGACAGTAAAAAAGTCAGCAACGGCGATTCAAAATCGAGGCATAGATCTGGAAAGGGGGTCGGTATATGTACCTACGACTCAAGGGAGAATTGCATCCCAATACCGGCAATCTCAATGGCGGATGTCTTGTGCCCTGATCTGTTTCGACTCAGTGGCTTATGGGTGGTGCTCGAGGCCTTCTGAAAAGGTCCGGCCTCGGAGGAGGACTTGGGGATACTGGTGCTCTTGCTTGTAGCAGGCTTGCTTCTGCTTGACGTCAACTCTGGGTTGAACACGGTATGACAAGCAGGAACTAAACAGAAATGGTCTTACGGGTGCGGCATGATTAGGACCAAGATATGAGTGTATTGGGATTAAGCAGACACGGGGAGTGTTGAGATAAAGGGGCCAGAAAAGGTGGGACTTGGAGGAAAGGATGAGCTGACAGCCCACCCATCAATTTACGATCTACCGACGGACGGTTTATAAAACCCTCCTTTCGTTCGGTACCACTCCCCCCTATTCTGTATTGCTGCTGAGATATAGTGCAGCAGGCTGACATGAAGTCCTCCGTTCATTAGCAATCAAGCTTTCTTATGAAACCAAAGTCCCAGATGTCGCAGATTTCACCCTGAAAAAAGAAACAAGGGCCCTCATGATGTGCCGTTACGTTGTTGTTGACATGTGGAATTCCACTCCTCCCCGGAAATGACACTGGGCGGATTGGTAACACTGCTTGACACCCGAGTCTTGTCAGCCACGGAACACTCTACTTAATGAATTGACTGGGGCACGAGGCTGTAGAAAGGGGCGGACCCACGGCTCAGCGAGGAATTGCGCCCCAATACCAATCAAGTCGTTCTTGACTGTCTTCTTTCCCCCGAGACTCAAGCTGCTTTCGTTTGAGAGTGAAACCGGACTCTTCTGGGAGTTGCTACGGCCACATTCGTGTTGCTCAAGCGATCCGTGACTGGCGGCAACGCTCCAGGAATCTGGCTTGTTTCTGTCCCACATCAGGGTTGGCGACAATGTTCATTGTTTTGCGTGAAGTTCCTCATCCTGAGGCAGCTTCTCCCAGGGGCAGGCATTGATGAGTAATCGAGTGAGTAGGGTGATGCGGAGGGTGATAGTAGGGTATGGCAAAGGAATATAAATAGGATGTCGGGGGAAGCTCTTGAACGCGAGCGTAGGTCACGGTGGGTATATGACGAAGAAACGGGGCTTCTTGCTTACCGGCTTGACATTCTTGTGAAACTTGAAGCTAACTGCGAGAAAAGAACTCATGTAGAAGGGCTTTGGAAGGGGCACGGAAGGAGACGGATAAGAGCGCATGGAGTGAATGATAAATGTGAGTGACTGAGAGAAGGCCATCCTAGCTTTAAAGTATGTCCCTAGATCTAAGCAGATGTCCCTCTGCATTGCTGTCTCAAGGCGCTCGGTCATGTTGGGTAGGCTTCGGGTCCTTGTAGATTTTCGGTGAACACTTGCTCCTCGACTTTCGCGATCGTGATTGGAATCTACCAATCAAGGCCCAGAGTCGAGTCTTTGTTTGGCCATTGGCCTCAGATGCACGCTGAACACCTGGGATTGGCGAGCCGGCGGGATTGGCCGGCAGCTCCCGCAGCAGACGTCAGTGAAACAAATTCAAGAGCCGGCGAATAAGGATCGGTACCGCGGTTCGACCATTCCGCCCTACACCAACTCGAGGATCTTTCGTGCACGGGTCATCTCCAGAATTATCTTGCAGCCACTCATGAACTGCCTTCCTCCCTTCAAGGCCCGGATGCACAACAACCGCAGTTGCGGAACAGGGTACACGGGTACGTACCTAGGTCGGGAGACCAGACGGCAGGGCCGATAATGGCGGGGTTGAATGCGGCGATTGGCGGGCATCTCAGACGGCGGGACAAGCCTGTCATCAGCCATTGGCACCGTGAAGCTCCATGAGAAAGCCCCCCATCCGTACCTTCAAAACTAGGAATCCTCCACCACCATAGCAAAGCCCACTGGTCAATCCACGAAACCCAGTCCTCCAATTCGAGATGCCTGATCATCAACCTTCTATCCCATTGCGGTTTAGTCCCGCCCCGACCTTCCCGACTAACCCTTGCAAAAGTGGCTGAAAATCCCGCCGCCATCATTGGCCTCACGCTTATCGTCTGCGTCGCGATGCCCTCTCATTGGCCGTGCTTTGTCAGCCACCCCATTTTGACCAGGGCAGCAGCGCAGCTCGCAGGCAGCAGGGATTGGGGTTGGGGCCAAACCTCCTCACCAAAGTTGGTGGCGCTCGTCCAACCCAGAAAGTTGGCAACCCCGCGAGCAGACCCGCGAGCAGCGCGGTGTTTTCCTCTTCTTCATTTCACCTCCCTGCGACGGACGGAACCTACCCTACCCCGGGTCTACAACCCCGCCGCGCGTACGGCTTAACAGACAATGACCCAATGGGGCCAACAAAAGGACGAGGCGCGCATCGCCGACAGCAGAAGCAGCAGCGACACACAGTCGCCACGGGACTTCTCGACCCTGCCTGAGGTGGTGCCCTACACCACCTTCCCGGAGGTTGTCCCGACGACGGCAACGAGCAGGGTCCCGGAAAAGGCGGATCCGGATGCGCCGATCCCGGCGGGAGTTCTGCCGCCGCCGTTTAGTGAGGTTGATACGGGGCCGCATCAATTGGATGGGGATGAGACGACTGTTGCTGACTCGACGGCGCGGCCGGTGGCGTGGTATCATCGCCGGCGCAATCGGTTCATTGTGGCGGGGGTTGTGATTGTGGTGTTGCTGATTGTTATTGGTGTTTCGGTTGGGGTTGGGGTTCCTTTGAGTCGGCGGAAAAGGTGAGGAGCTGGAGTGAATCTTGCGGGAGGTGACGAGCTAACGCCGTGACAGTGGTGGGGATGCCCAGAGTTCCACGGGCGGTGGCGGAAGTAATGGTGGTGGTAATGGCGGTGGCTCGGGCGGCGGCGGCGGCGGATCTTCCGGGGGACCGGGGACCGGGGCCGGTCCTGATACGGAGCCTCCGACGCCGCTGGATTTCGGCACACCCATATCGTTCTCTGCAGAGCCTGGGCCGAGTGTCTGTCAAGGTACGGTCTGTCCGCAGGTACTGACTGCAACCGAGTTTGGCAGCCCCTCGAACATCTTCATGTTCGCACGCGGCGCCGATAACGCCATCTGGGTCCGAGAGATCCGCAACAGCGCGTGGAGGACATCCGAGTGGAAGAGCTTGGGCGGCAAGTTCCTCAGCCAGCCAGCAGCTTCATCGATGCGCGACGGGAGGGTTGATGTGTTCGGCGTCTGGAACGACCAAACGGCGCGCTTCAAGACGTTCCAGAACGGCGTCTGGGAGACCGAGTGGACAAACCTGGGCGGCGACTTCTCTTCACCCCCCTCTGCGTGCGGTCTAGTCCGGGATAACATGAACGTGATTGCTGTCGGGGAAGATCACGCAGTGTATCACAAGTATGCGAGTGATGGAAATACCTGGGGTCCCAGTCTTGCAGGCGACTGGGAGTCTCAGGGGGGTTTGGTGTCGAGCTCGACGGACATCGGCTGCGCTGCTGTTTCTGACAAGGTGCAGCGGTTTGACATCGTTGCGTATGGGCAGGGCCCCAGCCACGGTATGTTCTTCAAGACGTGGAACAGCACATCCGGGTGGCAGGAATGGGCCGGAGGGAAGGGAGGATACAAGGGAGACCCGACGTTGGTATCCACGCCAGGAAGAGTCGACTACTTCGGCATCGGCGAGGACGGTGCTGTCTGGACGACTGGGTGGACGAGCTCTGGAGGATATACCGAAGCCCTGAGCCTCGGCGGAACGTTCGAATCGGCTGTCTCCGCCCTCTCAGTAGATTCAAAGTCGAGACTGGATGTGCTTGCGGTTGGCAATGACACTCGGCTGAAGCACAAGGGGCGAAGCCATGGGCTGTGGGGCACAGAGTGGGAGGATCTAGGAGGGAGTTTCCAGAGCGCGCCCAAGGTGGTCCTTCTCAACAGCACGTCTGTGGGCGTTTTTGGAATTGGGCCGAATGGAGTAGTGATTCATAGCACCTTCAACCTCGGGACAGGATACTATTGGGGAGGGGAAGGGCAATGGTACTCGGACGGGGGCTCTATGGCATCGACATGGTATCGCCCGGCGGCGTAGTTGTACTTGAATATAATGAACGAATATAATGACCTCTGAAAGCAAGACGATGCAATTTAAGAGATTTCTGACACAACTAACAGTAAGCTAGGTCATATGAGAATCCGGACAGCCACCAGTTCAATCAAGTACATTAGAAGTAAGCGCCCCCCATGCCTCAAGAAGCTGTTGCTTTCCACCACAAATGGTACGCTGAAGTGCTGTAGTACCAATCCCAGCGCCTTCCGTAGACTAAGGTCGTAAATGCTCATCATGCTAAACCCCAACACGCTGCGCCACGCTAATCCATAATAAAATGCAACCCAAGACAAACAATACATGCGCCTCACTGAGGAGTGCCACGCTCAACATCCTCTTCAACTGATCGGGGCCTGATCCGCGCCGCAATACCCCGCAGCCCACGATCTTCAAGCTCCATATCCTGTGTGTTCCCAACTGGCTCCTGTGACTTGGCCGGGGCCGAATTCGTGGCCGGCTTACTTGGTGAGGCGTTCGGAGTCGCGGTAAGTGAGCCAGTCAGTTTGGCGAAAAATAAACTGCTCCACTTCTCCTCCCATGTGAAGTTGAGATAGCAGGCGACGAGATACAGGAATATGAATCCGAAGAGACATCCTGTAAAGGTGCGGGGATTTGCCTCGAAGGGCAAGACGCCGTTTTGCATGTTAAACATGCCGGTGACTTGCGTGAATGCAGAAAAGCACTAGGTGAGGTGTTAATACATGTACTAGTGATCAAGCGTTTTATTGCGCCCACCAAGGAGTAAGACTTACGAATGCAATCACGGTAAGCCCTAGAACTTTGACCGCTGCGTCGTATGTCAGGAGGCCGAAATGACTTGTTATCTAGCAAACTGGTGGTTAGCAACATCGCCTAGGTCGTCAGGAGCACGGCTTTCGCAAATTACGCAACGTACCTGGTGTCGATTGTTTTCAATCAACTCGACCTTAAGATTTTGCAAACTCTTCAGCTTCAACCGGAGACCAGAGTACGACTTCTGAATCTTCTGCCGATAGGGGCTTCTCTCTTTGTTCTTGTCTGAGATGAAGTAGCCCAGATCGCATTTCTCGAATTCCTCCCAGGCCTGCGTTGTTTCAGACAAAAGCGTGATAAACTGGCTGAGTAGGCGTAGCATTTCTTCGGTCCAGTCGTTCAACTCTTTCACATGACTTTTGGTTTCCGGGGGTGCAAGACGCCTAATCATATGAGAGTAAGTACCTGGGCGTCAAATTAGGATTTTTGTAGGGGACATCATACCTTTTCTTAACCGCGTCCTTCATCACGCCTGTAACCGTATCCCACTCAGTAGATATCTGGGCAAGATTCTCGGCCCAGATTGAGAGAAAGTAGTGTCGACTTTCCCAGATAGGATCGTTGATTTCGGTCTGTCGCGATAATGGGTCCCACATCCTCGAGCTCTCCGTCCAATCCTTGTGATGGGTTTTCACAGAGGCTAAGAGCTCGGATCTCAACAGATAGTAAGTGTCGACAGTTCCGTAAGCTTTATAGATGCGATCCTCGATTCCGAAAAGCATGACAGAGGCTTGTGCTTCGTAGAAGCACGGTAACTTCGCATCCTCTTTAGCAGAAGATGGGCCCATCAGACAGCTGGCAGTCCAAGATCTCCTGAGCGTGTCGAATGTCTCGCCGTCGGGCCTAACTCGGCTGTCCCTCCGAAGCTTTCTGTGCTTTCGAAACGCAATAAACGGGAGGTTCAGGTGGAATGCAAACGTGCGGAACCCTCTTGCCTAGGTTTATCGTGTCAGAGATGATAATGAAACCCTAACTTGAACAAGAAGAGTGCTTACCGTGATGTGTACGTCGACAGAGGGATCGAATTTCATGTGATCGTACAAGAACTTCGCCATCGCAGCTCTCTCTCGTGGATAGGCACATTCCGCGAGAACTGTCATTCCGGGCTCACTCAAATTGGGTAAATAACTGCAGATACCAAGAGGTCAACTTCCGAACGTTCTCAGCGTATTGGGAGTGGGAGATGTACGTACACAAGCACCCGATCAGCACTGAAATTGGCAACCTTCACAGAGCGACCCCCTTTCCCCTTTTTGGCGACGGGGGCTGGAAACTCCTATTCCTATGTCAGCAACAGAAATTTACAAGAATAAAGGGAATTGTTTACCTTGATACCCAGCTCTTCACTAAGCTGACATGGCGTCAAGCCCCCCCACTGCTGTTTAGGGACGCCTCGTCCGACACCATTCAGGGGAACTCCAACGTTACTCCGGATATCAACAATTGCAATGAAGTCTGACTCTTGCCTCGGTCTCTCCGTACGAGCCTGCTGGGCAGCATGCTCGCAAAACCTGGAGACAACAGACTCTTGATCAAGACGCTGATTTCCCATGCCATTCCCAATAATCGCAGGTCGCATGAACTGCCTCACAGGATGTGTTGATTCTGACTCTTGGAGAGCATCTTCTGGATTCGTATTGGTGTCTTGGCTCCCGTTTCCAGCACTTACCTGAGGCAAAGGTGCGTTGGCATTTTCCTCGGCGTTGTCGTCGTCATCTGAGTCGGATTCCGAGTCATCGCTGTTGCTTTCTTCGTCGCTGTCGCCAGAGATAATCCCGCTTTCTCTGATGCCTGCAAGGTACGGGCGATCGGGCGCTTCGGTATCTAAAAGCTTCCTAGGGTGGTCGAAGATCTGCGGCCACTCAAAGGCCAGAGACGATTGCTCTGAAGGCATGGCGCTCGTTGAGATGAGACACAGGATAATTACCGACGCATGATGATGGCTTCCTGTTCCAATCGGATAAGGGATGTGAGCGGAAGCTTCCCTCGTGCCCAATCTGTCGGGTGAGCGGTCGCGTAGGCGGTCGGGTAGCGGATGTGATGGGTAAGGGTTTGTGATGATATCCTAGGATGATGCAGTGATGTGCGATGAGGGTGGCTCTCAAGATGGGGTCGGGGGGAATTGGGCAAGAATCAGAGAGGGGGTTTCGATGCAATGGCGAGTGCCAATATGTAGGAAACTCAGAAAATCAGCACTTCCACGTAGCTAGCGCTGCGGCATGTGCCCCAACGAGGCTTCAATGTGCAAAATATCGTTGCGGTGTCAACAGCTCGCTTCCCAACCATGAGGCGGGCGTCCCGCAATTGTAGCCAATGCTCGCAATGTGCGCTTTGGGCTTCAGTCACACCTCCTATCACCCAGGCAGACGAGTGCTGCTCGGTCTGCCCATCGTGGCCGAAGCGGTGAGGTCTGGCTTCGGCCGGAAAATGACACCGCAGTGAGCTGGCAATGGCGCAGGCGGTTTCGCAAGGTCCAAGGTCGCTTTGGGTACCTGTGTCGATTTGGGATGTCCTCTGCATCTCGCGGCAGCAGAAGGATGTCATGACTGCCTGACCGGCCGATGGGGCCTTAGCCAGCAAGGGGGCCATCGGTCCACGTCAGTGGTTGGGAAACTATGAGTCGAAGGACAAGTTGGCGTGCTAGGGGTGTAATTTGGCGGGATTTGGCTTGAAGGCACCATTGTGCTCGCATTTTGCTGCCCTGATGCTGCCCAATCCATCTTGGCCGTAAGCAGCGGTTCCGGTCTGGGGGGCTGGCGATTGCCCGATGAAAAGCAGGTCCAACCAAATGGCTGGAAACGGGGCTAATGTGCAGCATGCAGGATGACACGCACACACCCTGCAGGAGAGAAACCTGATCAGGCTGCAACGCAGGCACGCCTTGATTGGCTCGCAGCCACACGCTGTGGCTTGCCTTCAACCGCCTACCCCTTCGTTCCTTCATTGAGGGGAGGACAGTGCGAAGCCTGCTCTGACCAAAATTGGTCGAAGTTCGGTGAAAGTGTCACGGGATAGCTCACGAGAGTGGCTCTCTCGGCAGGCTAGATAGAATGGGAGGCTAAGCATGCGGAGGGGCGCCTGGTTGCTGTTTACATACTCGTCTTTGTTTTGCCAGGCAAGGAAGGGGTGACCCCTGGCCGGCCCCAAGTGCAAATTTCGGAGGAAGAATGGAACGATAAAAGTGAAGAGAGGGTATCCAATGACATTTACATACTAGCATTTAGCGCTATTGCACTTGTCACCTTAGCCGGCAGGATAGTAACACGCCTCGAGTCTCGATGCCCCTTTCCATTTCGAGCCGAGGGGTGCATACGGTCAGAGACATAACCGACGCTTGTAGCCACTGATGCAGTAATGATCCGACCAGTCTAAAACGGACATAGATCGACCCAACGGAAAATGACCAGGTCTCGCCCCCAAAACTCCTCCTTCAGACGGGGTTGGAGGCCAGTCACGTTCCTCTGATGTCATCCAACAGTGGCAGACAACCGAATAAAACAAACCCTGATATTCTATTGAATGATCCGACAAGCGAATGGAACAAATTCTCATGTTCTATTGAACGATCCAACGCATTCTGGCACTACTCTTGCCAGCAATGACAAGGTATAGCAAGGTAACTGCTTTGTATGTCCTAACACAACCTGTTCACTGGAAGTCAATGAGGTGAGGTCCGTCAAAAAAATGGTCGGGTCTTTGGGCTTACCAGACTCAGAGCTTTCAGAGCTTTGCCTGACATTTCTCGAAGAATCGGTGTGACGTGTGAAGAATCTTCAGAGTACTTCTGCCGACCGGTGCGGCTTCATTTCCGCAGCACTGTTTCCTCAACAACATAGCGCCAGAACAATACCTATGAGAGAGACAATATCGTCGGTTCGGAAAAATAAGTAGGTCCCTTTTCGTTTTCTGTCAGTGCAGATCGTTGAAATACTTACAAAAACGGGTTGGTTTTGCTCAGTGCGACAAGATGCCGTCTCGAGTTCCGAAAGCAGCACACCATGCACGACCTACGCCCCTGTGAGGCCGGCCGATCAGATCTGACGAATCAGCCAGGAATCCAATCAGCAATCACGAGAAGATCCAGCGGGTACCTTTCGTACCGCGGGGCTGAGCAGTCGAACCCCAACCCTGAGGCACTCGTTGTTCTACGGAACTACAACGAAATTGAGCACACAACTTGCTGCAGCTTGATATATCCATGCTTCAAGGGATCTTTTCCAAGTGTGGAGAAAGCCTCGCGGCGTTGAGATCGCAAGGTTTCACAGAATCCCAAAGCAGAACAAGGTGAGCACAATGTTTCACTATCACCTAATCTGGCCATCTGTGTGTCACGTGGCTTCCGACAACGTGGCCAATCTCATTTTTTCCATTTCCTCGGACAGAGAGGGGCGGCGGGTCCTCCCGTAGTGGACCCAAACACCAACTACGCGTCGCGATACATGGAACCTGGAGCCACGCGCTGGTTGTTGATGTTCGCATGGTTTCTAAGGAGCATTGAGGAGTGCTAGTGTACGAGGTCAGTGGAGGCCGCAGTCGGCTGCGGGACGAGCCTTTTGAGCTCTGAGCCCCCATCCCGCCCCAATCTCTCCCAGAATTTGCCTGTCCTTTCTTCCAAACAAGCCCCCATTTGCGTGCCGAACTGCAAAGGTACCTGCTTCCAGCGAGCTTTTACATGATTGGCTTGCAAATGAAGAGCCCGCAGACGGATTCGAGCACGTGATCAATTGTGCACTTTTCGGCGCCTTCGGACCATGTCATGCTAATTTTTTTCGCAGTGCGTTGCCCAAGATGGTAGGTTTTGGAGCGCGACCCACCGGTGGCTGCCTGATGCTGCCTGATAAAACAAGCCACTGACCGGGTCGAATTACAGCCATCGAAGAAGGAGAAAGACAGCGGCAGGAAGAAAAAAGCTCCCTCCCGAACGGTCTGGGTCTGGGTGTGTGTCAGTCGCTCCCTCCCCCTCCCCCTCCCCCTCCCCCCTCACTCCCGGCATAAGCTACTTCGCAGCGCATCAACTAACCGACAGCCTCTCAATGCAGTGCGTGTGTGGCAGAGAGGGTTCCGATATGACCATGCTTCGGGAATGCTGCTTGAGCCGCGCATGCTATCACCCTAGGTGCTACAACTGTGACGTTCGCCAGATGAAGGTATCGCGATGATTGCACTTCTCAACCCCCCCGCATCTCGCAGTTGAGCGGCACCCCGACAACAACCGATACCCCCTAAAATACTCGGCAGCAATGCCAGCAACTGAGTTGCGAAATGGGCCCAATTCGCAACCCTCGTCGCGTCACTTTTTAAGCGTGGGAGTCCCTATCACGACCTCCTCCCAGGTTCGGCTATCCTCCACGACTTGGAACCGCACTACCAGCCTCAAAACATACGAACCTTGGAGGGCCCGACGTCCCCAGGCTGGACTACGTACCTAACGTGCGGTAATTCGACATTCGATAGAATGCTGGGCTGGTTCTTCAACATGAACCACATCTTTGCTCTGACGGCCTCGATAATACCCTTTCCTTTGTCGTACAGGCGTCCAAAGAGTTCCATGGGTTTTCTGGCGCACGTATTCTATGTTTTTCTTCTTTTTTTCTTCTTTTGCGCGGAGGCCTTTTTGTTGCTTTGGAGTTGGAAAATGGTCTTTCGCTTTTGACTTGGGAGATTGGAAGATGGAAAAAGATTGAAAAGCGGAGAATCCACTGTAGGTATAGACGCGGAGGACATTTAGACTTTGTATTGCTATTCAATATACCCACCGTTCTTTTGAGGGTGTTGAGAATGAAGAGCAATTTGGGCGACCTCTGTTCACAGTCCTTGCTACAGTAACTCGAACTGTAAGCATGGTGGTAGGGTTGCAAATATCACAGGATATGGTGGACAGCCACTAGGGGGTAGATAAATATGGACGAGGGAGAATCCCTAAGCCCACACTACGGGGGCGAGACTCGCTGATAGAGCAAGTTCCCGCGTGGGGCGCTATAACTGATGCAACCTCAAAAGCCATCTCCCTTACTTGACGAATGCCTTCACAGCACCATCACCCTTGGGGAACGGCGATAAATACTCATGATACATCTTGATATCAGTTTCGTAGTCCGTGTCATGCAGCTCCAACTCCAAGCTAACCTCTGGCGAGAACAGCCGGGCCACACAAAGGTAGACCTCCAGCAGAGAAATCTCCATACCGATGCAGGTCCGTGAGCCTCGACCGAACGGCATGTGATACTTGGAGAGGTACTTTCGGTCAGCTTCGTCGAGCCAACGTTCCGGAAGAAAGACATGCGGCATTGCGAAGATTTCCGGAGAGAAATGGGTGTCGTTTTGCGTGGTCGAAACGTATGTCTAGCCCGGTCAGGAACTGCCACAATGAGGGGCAACTAAGCATGGCGATAGGCTCACCCCTTTCGGTATGACGAGTCCCTTGTAGACCATATCATGCTTTGGGTCGTATCTTGGGAGACGGGCAGCGAGGCCACCCAGTCTATTTTAGACCACAGTTAGTCAGCAGCCCGTTTAGGTCCATGCATCAAGTACGTACCGAAGCCCTTCGTTGACAGCACCAGCCTATACCATGTTAGTACCTTGAGAATTCACCATGGAAAATCTCAGATTCTCAGCGTACCAGATATGGGAGCTCTTTCAGCTCTTGGTAAGTCGGCGGTCTTCCGTGAACCTCATATGCCCCCTTGAGTTCCTCCCGAAGCCGAGCGAGCTTCTTAGGCTGGATAAGCAGGTGATACACAACAACAGTGATGATGTTTCCGGTGGTCTCCGTGCCTGCCAGCGTTATGGCGCTTGCCTCCTGCGTAACTCTGTATATCGTCTTCTCCTCCGGCGGGAGGTTGGAGTTGAGAATCTGGCGCGCAAGATCCGTCTCGGCCTCCCCACGTTCCACAAACTTCTCAGCCGAGTCGAATCCCCTTTTCACTTCAATGTTGAGTTGCTAGCATCCACGTTAGCAATTCTCCCCGAGTCGTCCAACGCAACAGAGCCACTCACCCTGAAGAAGAATGCAACACCCAATGACCCAGGGTTGAGTTTGAGAGCCAACCAAGGGGGAATTGCCGTTCTCATCACCCACAAAAGCCACCCCCTAAAATGCCGGTTCACCAACCCCACGCATCCAAGCTTCCTCGCCGCTCGATTCGCGGCATGCTCAAAATTATCAGAATCCAGGTGTGCAAACTGTCTTCGAAACGCAAACGCCGTGGCTGCATCCGTCGCTAGCGCCCGAAATGCATCTCCTAAGCTCACTGTCTTTCCGGTCCCCTTGAACTCCGCAAGACGACCAAGAAGCTTGCGCACAAGGGAATCAACTGTGGACTGATGGCGTGCAACAGCCTGTGGCGAGAAGTACGGGCCGATGGCGTCGCGGCGCGCGCGGTGCATTTCGTGTGAGACGGTGCTGAAGACATTGTCCGGAGGGCCGAGGAAGCGGTAGTACCAGAGGGGCT
>Ga0247770_1000471_pt1 | contig 38962 bp, 40 predicted proteins | sample UWRJL136409B6_FD_179943 | JGI IMG/M metagenome (GOLD analysis project Ga0247770, IMG submission 179943) | Plant litter microbial communities from Arlington Agricultural Research Station in Wisconsin, United States - UWRJ-L136-409B-6 | ecosystem: Environmental > Terrestrial > Plant litter >... | reverse complement strand
GCGTGCGCGTGTGTGTGGTGGCCTGGAGTGGTGGATTCTGCGTGGTCATTGTGGGTTTTTGAAAGAGGTATCTTTTTGGTGGAAGTTGCTAGAATAGTGACTTGGATTCGACAATTGCGTAATGTGGTGGGGCCAACCCTGGCCACACCCCTGGAATTCACTGTTCTAACAATTCATGGGCTGGCGGAGGAGTAATTCTATCAAACAAACATATTGTGGGGACAGATGGCAAACATGGGGAATCGAGAAAGGCAACGTCGCAGTCGCATTGCTACGGAGAGACCACTGGTCCCCAGGGCTAGAGTAGGCACTACGAATCAGTAACCACCTGAACGTCAACGTTGAGTCGCCCCCAGCTTACGTCACCGCCAGGGGCGTTCACACGGTCAACGCTGCATCGCCGTTGCATTTGACGCCTCTTGCTTGCCGTCGCACGACTGGAAATCTTGAGAAATCTTGAGCTGCTCCTGTCGCAATGTCTTGAGGGGTCGTGCCTGTTACTCAATTGACTCGTTTCACTCATGATGGTCCGAAGGGAATGATTGAAGGAAGGACGTCCAGGTTGGGCGAATGGAGCCGGAGGCTTGTGACTAGGTTGGCTCCGCCCCGCGGGTGGAATCCTGAAAAGAGGCCGCACTCTTGATCCCTACCGATAATCTTTGAGCTGCAGACGAAATTCTGTCACGTAGAAATCTAATGATGCAGCCAGATGTGCCGTTCACTCCTCACCTCATTTTTGTTGCTTGAATCCCCGACGCTTCTTTGTCTTGTCGCAGGTAGTTGCCTGCCGAATTGTTCGCCCTGTGGTCTTCAAACCCAACAGCTTGCCCACTAGGTGTCCACATTACGCGTTGATCTGCACCTTCGGGTTTACGGCAGCCGCGTTTTTGCCGCTCCGACTGACGAGCCATCGTCGGCATAAAGCCATCTGGCGGCTACCAGTCTCGTCCTTGCCCGAGCAAGTGACCGCCATCTCAGCTTGCGAGAGTCATAGTATGCGGCAGTGGGCACACCGCCCGTAAACACGCGATGGACGGCTCATATGGCAACGTCTTCGGGGGGACACCTCCAATGTTAGTTGACATGGCTCCTTGCGACAGCAATTCGTCGGCGAATGCTAATGTTGGTGCTTTTGCAGGTCGCCGGATACACCTTCCAACAACAGCGAGCAGTACAAAGTGAACGTAAGCCGTTCAAAGACGAGGAAATGGGCCGAGTTCAAGCCGGCGAACTACGACGGTGACGACTGGGGCGCCGACGACGATGAACTTGACGATACACCGCCGCCGCCGCCCCATAAGCACCCAATGGGCCCCCGACAGCCCTCCGTGCCCCTTCCGTCCGCGAGGCAGTTTACATCAGTGGAGTCACCCCCGACATTGCAGCTCCAGACACAGCGGATTGCCTCGTCCCCGACGGCCCCGGCTTCTGCAAACGGCGCATTAGAGCGGACGGGGATGGACCATCTCGTATCACCGCAGTCGGCAATTCCCCAGAGCGCTGCCGCGACAGTTTCCAGCGTTCATTCGAGCAACCCACCACCTTCCACCGAGGTTCTCCCCGTCAGGACCAAGTCTCCTCCTGCGCCCCTGAGCGCAGGACATACCCCAACACGGTTCCCCCCGCGGAAGAGCAGCATGGGCGCGCACGACGCGCCGATTCTAGCGCCATTGGCCGGGTCCACACCAGGCTCCAGGTCTAGCTCTCGCCCAGGATCCAGCCACAACAAGCAGTTCGCGGAAGGGCGGTCTGCGTCTCCTGCAAATGCCCGGTCCCAGCTGACATCACCGGCCAAGCCCCTGCCGTTTGTAAGGCCGGCGGATATTTACCGGCGGATGGAGGAGGAGAAGGAAAAAGAACGACGGCGCTCGATGGAATCTGGTGGCAGGCCAAGCCTCGATGGTGTCAGGAGCAGCAGTCGTGCGGGCGAGCGGCCGGAGCCCAGTGCTCTTCCCAGACCCCAGCCGGTCGTGCAAGTGCAACACAAACAAACAGAACAGGTGGAGGAGACCCAAGAATCTCAACCCAGCCGAAATTTGCGTCCCAGTCTCGCGACTGTTGCGGAAAGGAAGAGCGAATATGGCTTGGAGGGACTGATTGACAGTTACGGATCTGACGATATGACGGCCGATCCTGAGCCTGCCGCATACCGGGTTGCTGCATTGGAGCAGCCAGCGCCGTCGGCACTGGAGCCTGCGCAGGACTTGCGTCGCTATTCTACTAGTCCTAAGCTCCCTGAGTTGGGCCGCATGTCTATGTTTGGCGACGACTTTTTCTCGACTTCATCGAGACTTTCGTCTCAGCCTCCTCCGATGCCAGATACGTCGCACCTCTTAGCTGTGTCCACTCAACAACCGGCTCCTTCAGCCAAGTCTGCAGCCAGTGTGCAGGAATCCACCGATGTCGTGCAGGCTGATAATGCAGCTGTCCAGTCAGCACAGGCAACCACTGAGATCCCGACGATCCCCCCGCCTGAGAATGAACCCAGCCCGAGCGATGCAGCACCGCCAGACACGGAAACTCCTCGGCAGCAGGCTCCCGCTGCAGAAGCAGTCCGGCATTCCGCATCAAGTCCTGAGAGCAAACAAGCCACACGGCCGACTTTGCCTGGTGGTTGGGTCACTGAGACCCTCGAGTCGCCGGGTGAGGCACACCTCCTAGCGGGACCCGTTGCTTCTCGGACCGTATCGCGCAAAGGTATCGGAAGCGGCAATATGTCTCTATCAACAAAGCCAACGCATGACCCTACAAGCGACAGTCGCAGTGAGGCAGTTGCTACAATCTCTCAGCAGTCCACACCTTCGCCCACAAACTCTCAGGTTGCGCTTCCTCCACTTAGGACCAGCAGCCCCCCTTCCAATGCTTCTGTGCAGACGGCATCCGGCCAGATTGCGCCGCAAGCAGAGAATGCCAATGCGGCTTCATCAGTTAACAAGTCAGAGGATGTGGAAGCTGTGGCCTCAGAGTCGGAATTGGCAAGCCCGGTGCCGACTATAGCTGCTGAACACGATCCCGAAATCATACCCACAGCACCACTGAATCCGAGCCGAAGCGCTCAAAACGTCGGTTTGCAGGACCAATTTGTGCCTCCACAAAGCTTTGAGACCCGCTCAGCCTTGGACACTACTAATAGCTCCCCGGTCAAAGAAAGCGACATGCTGAGGGAGGAAATTATCAAATCACTTAGCCCATTAGGCCCGTCAAGAGATTACTTGGAAGTCACAGGGGACGACACAGACGCCTACTATGCCGCGGCTGGCGGTACTGTGCGCGAGAGTACCTATCTGGGCGATGTTTATGGAGATTACTGGGCGGAGAGTGACGATAAACCGACGGTGGTTACAACCATTCCTGAGACTCAGTCCGACTCGCAGAGAGCTGCAGACGGTTCATCTACCGCTGCGCAGACATCAGTACCTCCGTTGCCGGCAGCTCCTGAGGAGCACCAAACTCCACCTTCTTCTGCAGGATCGGAGGAGAGGACTCCGGGCGGTACACGGAGGCGGTTCTCATGGGAAACTGAGTCCAGGGCGGCAAACTCGCAAATCCCCACTCCAGTGGCCGTAGCGGAACAGAAATCGACTCGCGATGAAGCAGCAAGCCAAGTGCCTGTTACAGAACCGGCACCAGCTGCTCCTGCGGGGCCCTCATCATCACCAGCCCCCAAACCTGAGACCACTGGCCTGTCTATTCAGACGTCCGGCGGTATTTCTCATCAGGTATCGGGCGCCAGTACTCTTCCGGCGAGATCCACGGATGGTCCCATAGAGCCGCCTTCGCCGATCTCAGTTCTGTCAGAAAAGAATGAGCAACCGGACGATAGCTACAAATTATCTATCCCTGAGGACAAGGTCTTGGTGCAGCCCCCCACCATTCCACTATCCATGTTTACGGTACCAAGCGAAGCCATCGCAGAACCCGCCGATTCTTATGCCTCACCATCCCAAGCAACTCCACCTCCAGCCGAGCCCAGCTCACCAACGACGAATAAACTACTCAGCATCATGACTTTCCGCCAGATAATGGACCTACCGGTGCCATCAGAGAGAGTCAGGTCGTTCAAGGAGACACGATCGCAGTTTGCAGCTATTGACACCGGTCTGAACGACTGGATGTCGGCTATGGCTTCACACCACCCCGAGCACGTGAACACCTCGTCATCGTTTAGGGCTGGGTTGGTAGGCTCTGGTGGCATAGAATCGCAACAGGTTGGGCAGCAGGCGCCATCGCAGGTGAATGTGCATGCATCGATTTTCCATCAGCACAATGCCAGTACGGCGGCCTTCGGGCACACTGCGAGGCCGGCACCAAACATACCGATGCCCCCTACACCACCACACGGTTCCCCACTGGGTCATTCGGGTGCCCAAGTCGCCCAAGTCGGGGCCAAGAGCAAAAAGCTGTTGATGGCTGCGGGCAAGGCCGGCAAGGGGCTGCTAAGCAAGGGGAAAAACAAGCTGAGCGGAACCGGAGACAAAGTTTTTTTTTAATTCTTAACTGTGTCATACATTGATGATCGACGCTAAGCATTCTTTCGACCTTTGTCTGGTCAGGACTGCGGGACTTGTACTAGAACACACATTATCCTCGGGGCAGCGTTGGGCGAGTTTCTTCAATCTTTGATGTTGAGTATCTTTAGCTTTTGTTGTTGGGGGGTTCGGATGGAAGCAGCGACAAATTATCTAGTTTAGTCGAGTGCCCGGTTGGCAGCCCTCTGTGTTTCTGTCCATTTTTCTCGGGTTGCTTTATACATGGCTGGTTGAACGATAGTGATGACGGAAATAATGGCTGTTGGATGAATCTAAACAAGGACTTTTGATACCTCTTGAAGTCGCCCTTTTACAAAAGGCTGTGCGTCGGAAAACAAACCGAATGGGTACCTGAGTACTCCCAGCCACCCAGAGAAAAGAAAAGGGTGACGTTGCTGTCTCGGAACCATGACTTAACCCTGCTGTGTCGTCGATCTTTCGGTCGCCGCCGACTCGGGAGCTTTCCTGCTGGAGCGGTTCTCAAGCGATGGAACATTGGAAACCCACCTTACAGGGCGCATTCCCGACGAACACGGTCCCCACGCGTGCAGTAGTGGGCATTAGGCCACCTATTAATATCGCGTCCCGTCTCCTGCCCAGTTCGCTAACGGCCTTCCGCAGAACGACGAATCGCTGCATCAGGTTGTCGCAGCACCCGCAACAAGCCAGGATGCGGTCGACGTCTCAGCTTGAAGGACCATCAAGGAATGGTAGAGGTGCACCAGCAGGGCTGGTTGCGCCGAAGAGCGCTGCTGTGGTAAAACGTGATCGAAGAGCATCGTGGGCGAGCGCCTTGCTCAGCCTCCAACTGCCAAGTTAGTGCAACGGATCAGGCCCCCAGTTCGAGGACTCAAGCCCGTAACTCACCCCTGCCACTCCCTGCCGTTGGTCAGCATCATCAGAGCTTTCGATTTCCCGACCCCGACCCCTACCTACCCCGACTGGATCGACAAGGGTCGGCTCTCGCAATTACCAGAGCGGCTTCAGAAAACTTCAACCACGTCCCTTTGCCGTTTCTACCGCACCTCCTTACGCGCATCACCACGCTCGACTTCCGACCTGGCTCACACGGCGGCCATTCCTCGACCGATACTCCTTTTCCTCCGCCGCGGCCGGTCATTGACGCGGCAATCGTATGCAAGCGAAGACACAGCGTCAGCTCCAGTGCTCTGAAGTCCCGTCAGCACCCACCGCGACTGTCAGATTGAACCGGCGTCGCGCTCATCAGAAAATTCTTCGCAAAAACGGGAGCTTTCCAGCGAGCTCCACAGCCGAACACCAATTAACAACCACTAGCCCTCCAAAGACCAGCCCGCGGCTGCGCTTGTTGTAGGGAGCAAAGTTTCGACTTACAGGTCAAGAACGGGCCACCCGCCGGCCTGGGTCCACCCGTCGCCCCCGATCCGCAGTGTCGTGACAGGGAGCTCGCCGTAAACGCGGCGCGGGGATACTTTTACACAAAAGCATCGGCGGGGACGGCAGATCGGACAGTACTACAGCGGAGAGCAGCGATCGCACAAACGCCGCCAACGAAAGAGACGGCAGGAGTCATTACCTCGGTGGAACGCCCAGCCGGCTCGTGACACGGTCCGTCCCGGAAAACCGTCCCATCGCGCCTCCGGCCGTTGCATCTCAATCGCAATTGCCGTCGCGGCCTCAGTGGCAACCATTGCTTTCTTCGATGGCCACATACGCGCAGAGCCAAGGGCCCCCTTCGGTTGGTAACCACCCGCAACAGCAGTATTATCAGCACGCCCTGTCACAGCAGCAGGGACCGCAGGGCCAGCCGCAATCCAGTTCAAATGTACCACAGCGAGTGCCATCGTTTGTCCCGTTACCGCCAATCCGCCGGGCTTCGACTTTTGGTTCCTCGCTCCGACTCTCTCTTGATTCCCCTGGCGGGTTTTCAGCTGACATGGAGAGCCAGCTCCATCAAGCGGGGCATTCGCAGCAGCTGAATAGCGCACCACCACACAACTCGCAGGCCCCGCCTCCAACAGGCGGGCATCCAAACCAAAATCAAATGATGGGCGGTCCTGGCGCCCAAGGCGCCCAGCATCAGTTCATGACTGGGCCTCCGCCGCCCGGAATGCCGGTCCAGAATGTTTACCGGCCAACGCAGGCTTCGATGTCCGACCAGCAGCAGCCCCCGCCCGGCCCACAGGGCATCCCGCGGTCCAAGTTCGCCAGTGGGCTCGCCCCGCAAGGGCCCGCGGGTCCTCCGGGTCCACAGCCGTCGACAGGCATGGGCGGCCGGCCTCCGATGATGCCGCCGCACATGGTGATGAACAGGCTCCCGCCGCAGCAGGGCGGTTGGAATCTCCAAGAGTCGCATCTCTCCGAGCCTCTCAACCAGTCCAATCGCCACCGCTCCAATTCCAGCAACGCCTCCTCCCAGCAACCATACTATGGATTTGATAAGGAAGCAGGCGTGCCGCCAACGACTGAGGCAGATGAGGCAGAAGACCGTTCTACGAGTCCGGCCCGGCAGCCCGATCCGAACATGCCGCCTCCGCAGATCGGACAAGCAATTTCGTACAACCCGGGTCCGGGCCCCAACCCTCAACACGCACCAGGCCCGCCTATTTCGCGTACCAACACTAACCAAAGTGACCTGCCGCCGCCGGGGCCAGTCTTTCCTGCCGACGAATCGCGAAGTCGCCGACAGTCTGGAATCTTTTCGGGGCTTGCCAGCATCAAGGGGCGGTTCACCGGCGGCCATGCCCATGAGGATGGCGGCCATCCTACTGGAGATGGTGTATCTGAGATTAGCGTCGTGATGGAGGAAGGCAGCCCACAGAAGAAGCGAAGTGCATTTTCTCGGCTGAGGACGACAGAGAACGCTGCGGACCACCAGCCCCCACACAGTCAGGAGAGCATCATTGCGCATAGCTCTGGCACCCCGCCTGTTCAGTCTGGGGATGCGCCGACGCCGGATTTCCCGCCCCCCGAGAAGAAAAGAAGCTTTTTTGGTGCCATCAGCGACGGCTCGGCTCCGGCTAAGCTCAGAACCTTGAGGACTGATACGTCGCGAATATCGGTTTCGAGCACCACAGATCCCGGCGCTGCGAAGAAAGGCTTTTCTGCCCTCGTTGGCAAGTTCCGACCTGGAAATATGAAGGGGAGCGTGAGCCATGATAGTCCAAAGTCCGCTGGACCGAGCCCTTCTGCGCCAAATGTTTTCATCCCAGCCTCCGCCGGCCCGACCAATCACATGCAGCACCCGGCTTTGCAGTCTCCCATGGTGCAGAGCCCTGTCGCTCAAAGTCCATTGGCACAAAACCCTCCCATGCAAGGTGCTCCTCCGCAAGGCCCTCTTGGACAGAGTCCTTTCGGACAAAGGCAGGCTGTTCAGGGCTCTCCCGCTCAGGGTTCTGTACAGCCGAATCCTCTTGGACCTGGTCCGCCAATGTTGGTAAAGCCGCTTCCCTTGGGCCCAGGTCAGGGTTCGCCCGGTCCTGGGGGTCCCGGGGCTCCTAGAGCCCCTGGCGGACCCGGCGCACCGGGTGGGCCTGGGGAGTCGGGAGGACCAAACGGAGCAGCTGGCAGCCCTCAACTGAGTTCTATGGCTCCTCCGCCCCCGATCGGGCGTGGGAGAAGTGACAGCACCTCGAGTAACGCCAGCGCTCGTCCCTCCACCCCTGGCAAGACCAGCCAAGTGACCTTTGCCTTGCCACCTCCACAGGGACCTCAGGCAAGCGGGCAACAGGGAACCCTAGCGGATGTTGATAAGACAAGAAAGACGAGCGGTGGGATATTTGGTTTTGGAAGGCTGAAAAAATCAGACTTGAAGCCGGCTGAGTCTTCTGGGCCGCATCATTCCAACCCTCCGGCACCCGTTCAAGGTCCGCCAGGCCAAGGATTTCCGGGGCAGATGGGGCGCGGCCAGCCTCCCCAAGGCTTTGGTCCACCGGGTCAAAGCCTACCGAGCCAAACAATGGGACGTGGACAAGGACCTCAAGAGCAGCAGCTAGCACCGGGCCAGGGACAAGGCCAAGGACTAAGACCTGCGTCTCAGGGACCACCAGGTCAGCAGAGGCCCCTTTCTCAGGGACTGCCGGGCCAAAGGCCTGCTTCTGAGGGCCTTCCTGGACAGCTTGGGCGCGGCCAACCTTCACAGGGCCCCAACCCGTCGACCCAGCCCCTACCAAGCCAGATGGGACGCGGCCAAAATGCCATGGCGCAGATGGGACGTGGTACAGTCCCACAAGACCAGGCACCGCACGGTCAAGCCCCACCGATTCTGATGGGTCGGGGCCAGGGACCGCCGCCATCATTCCCACCTGGCCAAATGCCCGGCCCGTACGGCATGCAAATGCTTGGGCCTGATGGGAGGCCAATCGTTGTTCAGGCCCAGTTCAACCCGCATACTGGTCAGTTTGTCGTGCTGCTGCCCCCTGGAGTGCCGCCACCAGCGAACGGCGGTCAAATGATGCCCTTCCCACCGGGTCAGATGCCACAACTATCAGTTTTGCCTCCCTTGCCGCAAAGCCGGCCTTCTAGCCAACACGGCGATTCGACGGCTAGCGCCAGTCAGCAGCATCAGTTGCAGCATCAGCACTCGCACATGAATGGTATTCATTCGCATTCGCCGCTGTCGCAGTCCGTATCCGCCTCTGATAACGCGAAACCAAAAGACTCTCCTGTCTCGCAGAGGTCACAGCTTGCCATCTCACCGCTCGAGTCTCGGGGTTCGTTGAACACCACGCCAGTTCAGTACAAACAAGCGGTTCCTCCCCCGCAAACTCTACCTGCTCGTAAACCGGTGCGGTCATCGCAGGATAGTTCTGCCAATGAAGGACAGCGTGGTCATCGATCATCCTCGATTTCGTCTCAACCTCAAGCTCCCTCTCCGGTTACACAGGGGTCGCCTAATACCGAACATTCAAAGAGATTTTCTGGCTCTCAGCAGCAGAGACTGTCTGTTCAACAGCAACAACCACCTCAGGGAGCAGCTCTGGGCAGCCAAGCCGGATCGTCCCCACGACAGTCGATGCAGAGTATCCAGCAGCAGCAGCAACCTCAGCAACCTCAGCAACCTCAGCAACCTCAGCAACCTCAGCAACCTCAGCAACCTCAGCAACCTCAGCAACCTCAGCAACCTCAGCAACCGCAACAACCGCATCAACAGCAGCAACAGCAGCAGCAACAGCAGCAGCAACAGCCACCAAATCAGCAGTTCGGGCATGTCCCTGGCGGCCCGCCAGGACCGCAATTGGTTCCTGCTCAGGGCTTGCCACCTGGACAGATTAGTCGTGTCCCGTCTTACGCCTCGAACGCAACCGCGCCTCCACCAGGTGCGCCGCAAGGTCAACAGCTGCCTCTCAACGGTCTCCGCCAACCTGGAATGACGATGGCCGTTCCAAAGGAAGAGAAGCAGAGCGCATTTTCAAAGTTACTCAAGGGAGCCAACAAGAGCTCTAGCCCCATGACCCCAGGGCAGGAAAAGAAGTCGTTCTTCGGCTTCAGGAGAGGCGAGCCTAAGCAGGCAGAGGCACAAGCCCGCCCTCCCCAGGCACAACCACAAGCCCAGCAACAGGCCCAACAACAGGCCCAACAGCAGAGTGGACAACAAATGCCGCCGCCAATGCAGCCTCTCCAACCCCAAATGACAGGTCCACAGCCACTTCGACCCCAGATGACAGGGCCCCAGCCACTTCGGCCGCAACTGACAGGACCGCAGCCGCTCAGACCTCAAATGACCGGCCCTCAGCCGTTCCTTGTTCAGCACCAGAACCCGGGCCAGGGTCCTCAGCAACCACAGGAACTTCGGCATTTCTCCCTCCCGCAGATGGTGCCCCAGATGGGCCGTGGGACCGGGGAGCCTCAATATGCGCAAGTTCCCATCCCGCGCAGCTATGGTTATGTGCAAGCGGAAGGAGGCGTGTCTTCGAACCCGGCCCCCTACTTCGTTGCCGCCCCGATGCAAGGCTTTGCTCTCCCTCCTGGACAGATGTTCCACCCTGGGATGATGATGCAGCAGCAGCAGCAGCAAATGTGGGCTCAACAAGGCATGCGTCAGGTTTGGGTAGGCCCTAATGGTCAGCCGATGAACCCGAACAACGCGGGAGGAGCCCCTCCTAGCAATCAGCAAACGGCGCCTTCTCCGACTCCAGAACAGCAGCCCCCCCAGCCTAGCGTTAGTCCTGCTCCTCAGGCATCTGACCAAGGCCAACAACACCCGGCACAAACGCCTCCCCAGCCCGAACAGCAGTCACAGTCAGGCCAAAACTCCCAGCCGACTCCTATCTCTCCCCAACCCTCGGTTATGTCGCAGCTTGTGTCTCCCGCGAGCGTGACGTCTCCTGACAACCACTTCCATTCTCGTCAAGACTATGGCCATCCTACGCCCGTCACAGCGCACGGCAATACCCCTACACCACCACCTCAGCTTCGGCATCCTGGCTCTCCACAAGGCTACCCGATTCCCCACTCGAACTTTTCTCCCATCAACCCTGATGCCGCCAATTTGCCGAATCCACCTCTCCCTCAGGGGGCAGCTGCAGCACACCTCAGCCGAGCTGCCAATGGAGGAGGTCTTGTGCCCCAGCGCCAAAACAGTACTGTTAGCCAGATCTCTCTCCATCCTGGGAATCAGCCTCAGGCGTCCAGCTACAACTCTCCTGTATCTCATGTTAGCCCCCCCGCTCAGTCCCCCAACACGCCGAGCCCCCAGATCACCCCGGAGAGGGCGGTCAGCCCAGAGCCGGTACCAGCACCTGCTCCCGGCATGACGCTGCAGGACTCGAGAACCGTCAGCCCTGAACATCTGAGCCAGGCCTTCCCTCCTCCGAAGGAGATGAAATTGCACATTCAGCCACCACCGCACAGTGAAGAGAGGGATGATCGCATGGCTCCATACAGGAAGCACGCCACACAGGACTCTCGGAACTCCCTCCAGGTGCAACCGCAGACCCCACGGAATGTTGAGGAGGATAACATCTACGATGCAACTCCCAGAACCTCGACTATTCCAGAGAACTACCGCGAGGATGGCCCAAGGAGAAACGGTATCTCCGCGGCTGAACCCAAGTCGCCTGGCCCGTCTCGAGGAATTACCACCCCTGGGTCTCCTCCTGGGGCCGTCAAGCCAGCTCACACGCCGATGGGCGGGGAGCGTACCAGCACGCACTCGAGTGCGCACTCCAAGTCGATCTCAGATGCCAGCGTCGTCAGCAACCGTGTGGTCGTTGCCGAACCAAGCAACGCCGCTACGAATGGCAACAACGACGACACCCCTCCCAAGGCCATCTCTACTGACCGCGTTCTCTTTGAGGAAGCCAAACGCCATAAGCTACTTCGTGAGCAGGAAGAAAAGATTCCCGTGTTCGATCCCGAGCCCGACCTGGTGGTCATGACCAACACGAAGAAGGACGAGGAGTTACCGCAGATGAGCGCTACGAGCTACCCCGGCCAAGAGTGGAATCCCTACGAGGCCGGGTATGGTGACTGGGAGGAGTGATCGCTTCTTCGCCGAGAGAGCCTCAGCTCATTGCATTCCCTTTTTTTCTTTGCTCATCTTCATCGACAACTTTTCTATTGTTGAACCATCACATACTCTACGGACTTACGATACCTTTTTATCCACATCAGCCAGCCAGCAAGCTTGCTATACCGTCAGCTTATTTGTCTTTGTTTATATACCTCTTTTTGAATTGTCTTACCAGATGGGATTGGCTGGTTAGCGGATAGGCTCTCCTTTGTCAGACATACTGGCCTAACCAGTCTATTTGTTTTGTCAAGAGGGGTAGGCCGGTGGGAGGGTCCCCAGCGGACGGTCGTATAAAACAGTCACCGTTATCGTCTTGGATGTCGTTTTCATTTCACTGTTGCTATTTTATGGAACACGCTGCTGTTATTTAGAGTCATGGAAAAATGAATAACCCGTTGCGGCCACGCAACACAAACCAAAGGAAGCGTCCCGCATCCAGCGGGGATCTGTTATTTATCCTGGAAGAGGGAATGCCCTTTAGTCTAAATTATAATACCTATTCGTTAGTTCCCGATGTCCTGTCCCTCGTCTTCGTGTCTTGCAGTTCCGAGATCTTGGTCAAATTTCGACGGCGCCGCAACTCAAAGTACCTGAGCAGAACGTGGCGGGTGATATGACCACGATATTCAACACTATACACCAAAGCTATGTATAACTAAGCCAAAACAGCCAGCCTCCCTTACCATATCCAACCGCCCCTCCAGACCATTATGACCAATAACCTCGAATGCACCCCGATTGTCTATCATACACGCAACTGTTGGTCCCTTTGCCTCAGGATTAAAAAATAAAAGGAAATGAGGATATGATATGCCCGCGCATGCTCCCAAAATGCCGTACTTCACCCTGATAGCCTCTGCTTTAAAATTGAAACCTGTGTAAAAAATAGCCCGAACGCCTTCTTGCTTTGCTGTATCGAAACGGCTCCCACCCTGTCATGTCGTTGAAACGAACGTTGATCATGTAACAACGTCGCGGGCGGCATCGACAGAAAGCAAATATTAAGGTACTGTTTCGCCAAGGTGACTGTGTCTTGCTGCTAAAGCCGCTCCTGGAATCGTGACCGATAGACGCTTTTCATCGGCGGGAGTCTTTGAGCTCAGTGAGTGTGCCGAGTCGCGAATATTCGCTGCTGGACCGCCCCCAGCCGTGGTGACCGGGGCACCGTTGTCGGATGCGTAGATGCTCTCGGCACGAAGCTGTGGTATTGGGGTCATATCTTCCGACCTTGCTTCTTCGATCTCGATCCTGGTGTCAGCCCCATCCTCGAGCGAAACCTCTGTCAGCGGCTCGGCAGGCCGCTCTGGCAGAGGCGGCTTCTGCTCTATTTCCTCGCTCGGTCGCGGGCTCGGGGCAGCACTCTGATTGGAATTATGGTGGCCTGCGGGCACCACCCCTCCCCCGATGCGACTCCAGAACATCTGCTCTCGCAGGCGGACACTCTCCTCCCAGGCAGCCTTCTCTGCGTCCTCATCATCGGCGCGCCAGTGGCCATCCTTGACGATACGAAGAAAGCCGAGAAAGTCGCAGGTAGACCGAACACGTACCAGACAGTATCTACACAGGGGATATCCGCTCTGCGTAGAACCGGACTCGCTGGTGCGAAAGCGGTGTGTCCGGAGATATTCTTCATCTTTCCGAGACTCACCGCACAAAGAGCAGGGGTAGAGCTCCGGTCTGATGATCCGGCCAAACCTGCCAGTACTTGCCGCCGGAATCGGTTCCACGACTAATGAACCGTCTATCATGGCGGTAAGCACGCCCCGGCGGGCAAGCCAGGAAAGGCCCGGAGCCGTGTCAAGCCGCAGAGTCGGCTCAATATCCTCAGTTAAAACCCTCTTGTAAAACTTAGTCTCCTTGAGAGGGGGGAAGATAGTAGTACCTCCTACCGAGCCGACACTGGTGGTGGAGCCTGGTGTGACAGGTGTCTGCGGAGAGCTCGCTGGAGATGTCGCAACGGTGGAAAGAGACGAATTTGACCCGTTCGAAACCGGAACTTGGGACGCTATTGACCCAAGGCCAAGACCGAGAGATGTGAGTCCAGGTGCGGGAGGTCCAGATGAGAGCCGCTGACCAGAAAGCCTTTTCGATGTGCGAATCAGATCTTTAAAATCGGCATATGAAGACAGGTCGGTACGGAGAACGGGTTGCAACAGGTGCGTGAAGCTGGTGGGATAGGATGGGGAGAAGGGTTCCGGTAAGCCGTGATGTTGCACACCATGGGATGGGTGTTCTTCTTGGACGTCGAAGTTGTTGAAGCCTGGGGACGAAGGAATCGTAAGGGGGCTCTGCTCTTCTTTCTCGGTACTCATCTGCTCCATGACATGCTTCAACTCGACAAGCTGCTCCTGCTGCGACTTGAGGAGAAGCTCGGTGTCGGCAATCTGCGCCCTCAGTTGGTCATTTTTGCGCTGCAAAGCTTCCTGCTCCATCCGTGCCTCCTCCTTGGCTGTAATAACCATCTTGTTCGCTTCCTCAAACAAGGCGGTCGTTAAATTCTCCAGCTCTTGTTCGATCTTCCTTTTTTGCTGCTCCATGTCGAGACGAGCCTTCTTTTCCTCGGCGACGCGAGCCAGCATGTATGCCTTTTCTGTCTCTACCGTCTTTCGCTTCACCCATACATCGCCGGCCAACATTTCCCTCTGCTCCTCGATCTGCAGCTCAAGCTTCCGAATTGTATCGCGGGAGTTCTCCAACTCTGCCCGCGTGGCTGACAGATTGTCATCGAGGGTCGTCTGGTGGTTGATCGCATTGATGAGCTTTGTGCTAAGGGTGGCGACCTCCTGGTCGAGGTCTGGGTGGTGCGGGCTTGTCATCGGATCGGTGAAGGCAGGGCTCATGGCCCGGCTGCGAGGATCCGGAATGGTGCTCATGTCATTGTCGTCGTCCAGGTTCTGTTGAGAATAGACTCGTCTATGCGGTGTCGACGGGTTCGAGGGTGCAAGATCGCTGATGTGAGGCAATTCCGAGGTTGAGGACTGCTTGAGGTGCGATTGCGGGGGCTTTGGCGATGCCGACCGTAAGATGCTGGAGAGCGACCGACCGTGACCGAAGCGTCCGCTGCTCGAAGGCATTTGGTGAGCGGCCCAACCAGCGACGGTGACGAAACTGTAGGAAGAACAATCCGTCAGCGAAAAACCGCCATGTGACGTGCTCCAGTGATGGCGGGCGGGATATTAAAAAACACCACCAAGCTCGCGGCAGGCCGCCCGGGGCAGGCACACCCCGTCGCAGAACCGGGTCACCCGAAGAACCCGGGTAGCCAGATCAGCATCGGAAGAAAGCGCACTTACTGCGAATCCATTTGGCGAGGGACCGCACCAAAGCTGGCGGGTCCTCGGGCACGGTGAGATCGTCAAAGGTTCCTTTCCACGTTCCTCGGGACCGGCTTGCTGCAAGGGGAAGTCGCGTCTTGCCGGAGCAGCCTTGGGTGAGCACGGGCGATTGAGGTTCGGGAGTGTCCGGCCGAGGGCACACGGTGGAAAGTCGTCGCTATCAATCGCACCTCCCGAATGAAGCTTGAAGAGCAATTGCTTGCTGTTGCGAAGCTTGACCGGAGGCGGATGGGAAACAGCAAGTCGAAGACTGCGCGGATTGCAGCAATCGGGTCCTGGGCAGGACGCTTGCAGGTAACCTGGCAAGGATACACCACGACAGGGCGATAACTAGCGAATAGTACCCCAGACTCTGCGGTGGATAACCGTGGGTCCAAATAGCTTACATTGGACAGGCTCACTCAGCCTCTATTCATGGACCCTCTTTCTCTTCTTTATTATCCACACATCTGCCCTTTTTGTTTCCTCGACTACGGAGTGCAGTGTGCGGATTACGCGGTGCATACATATATGTAGGACATCGTGCATCACGACCGTTCCTGAAGGCTGGCGTTAGCCAAGGCTGTGCAGCGTCATCGGATAGCCCGGGGAAGGTCGCCTTACTGTGGTTAGCACCACCGACTTGCCACCTCAACAATGCTTGTCGAAAAAGGTGGGCGAACCAAGCGGCCGGCGCCAGGCCTTTGAAAGCGAGGGGCCAGCCCAGTGTGCACAAGTCGCTGGCGAGCAGGCATGTGCTGGCACAAATCCCTTCAAGACAAACAAAAAGCAAAAGAAGGAGCCGCGCAAATCTCTTGTTGTTTTTTTTCTTCCTGCGCGCATAAGGAAGTCAGCGTCATCCTGACAAGGAATCCAGGATTTCCCGTTTCCAGCGTGCCGCAGTGTCGCATCTTTGCGGACCGCAGGCTGGTCAAAGCGGCAAAACAGACCTCCCAACCTGCTTTTGAGAGAATGAAGTCAATTGGTTGGGAGCTCCCCGTTTGCCGCACCCTGCAGCAGCAGTCTCTCGTTAGTAATGTGCTGACAATCGGCGCCCGGCTTCCCAACTAGAAAGTAAATGAAGCGTCAGATACGCCTCAGCTATAACTAAAGCGCCAGTTAATAGTGTACTGACGCCAACAATGGGGCCTTCGTGGTCAAGATGATCAATTGGCCAGGAGGGTTGCATCTGAAAGGCCCGGAGTTCTGGGAGCTTGGTGCCGGACCCGTCGTCTTGGCGGAAACGTAAATCCGGAGATCAGGTGCAGCCCGAGAAGAATTTTGCCCTGTTGCGCTGAACAAGCCAACGTCACGCACAGTGGAGCCCAGAGTGCACTCCAAAGGCTTGGCTCTGGAATGGAACGCTCGAAGGTGCATATAACCATCAATTCTTGATCCAAGCTTTTAGCAGGGAGACACTGCTGTCTTCTGCTTTTGGTAGGTAGGCGTCGACGAGAAAGGGAAAGTGGGAGGGGAAGTGAGACACGAATGAGGTGTCCGATTCTGCCATCGCAACTGGATGTGTTCCAAAGACGTGATCCCTGAATTGTGTCTACTGTGTAGTAGCCCAAACTCCGTGTTCGAGAAAAAGCAATCACTGCACTGCGGCCTAGGATCCCATACGCAACCTCACGGCATAGGGCGACGGCTGAGCGTCTCATCCATCATGCATGGAAGAGCCGGAGAGGAAAGAGATCGTCAGCAGCTTCACAGTGTCATCCCAATTCGCCACGGTTTTCCGTTTCATAACAAAAGAATCCAAGTATGTCTGGACACACTCCCGCTCAGAGTCTCTCAGTAAAGTACTTCCCACCCGCACGCCCTCACAACCCCGGCACATCTGCAGCTCTTGGCTCTTGACTGCTCGTTCGGAAACGACGGGATCGTGACGATGCTCATGACCGCATTCTGAGATTGTAAGTCTGCTTCAACACCGCCGATATCGAAATGCGGGCACACCCGACGTGCCCTTGTTCGGGAAACGGCATTTAACGCTCAAATTACTGAGCACAATCCCGTGTCTCTGCCCCTACCGTCAAGGCGAAGTCCCATGACCGCCTCAGAAATCGCACCAGCAATGCAGTTTCCCATTACAGTGCAAGGCAAATGATAGAGCCCCTCCTTGAAGGTCGGGGCCGAGGTGAGATGCAGCCCCGCCCAGCAGACACACCGCATTAACCTTGTCACACGAAGTTAGGGCCAAATCTCATGATGCCGCCCCTTCCATACGCGAATCGCCCTGCCCGCGTCCCCTCGCCCGCAGCATTGCGGTCGGCTTGAGAAATACGGCGAATAGAAACAATGGCTGCTCGAGGTCTAGATCGAAACATTGTGCTTGAAACCTCCGGATCTGGCCTCCGGATCTGGCCCCCGGAGTGCAGGCCAGCCGCTTCAGCTGGCGAGCATGCGCCCATCCCCATCCGCCAATAGGCGTTGCTCAACACAACCGCCGAATAGGTGTGATTCTAAGCTTCTAATTCGACAGTTCAGCTGGGCACTAGACCGTCAGTCTTTTTGACACGGGAGGCGTTTCCTTGGTGGGTGTTTGGATCGCGGCAGCTTCCCCTTGGAAATCGGGACAGCGAAAGCAGCTTGAAGCAGTCGAGAGCAGTCTAGAAACTCCGTTATCGATTCTTCTTCTTCAAGTTGGCATGGCCGCTTGCACAGCATATCCTTCGAGTTGGTCTCAGAACGATGCGCTGTTCGGGCCATCAGTGGCCGACCTTGCTCCTCCTGGGCTGGCTAACCGATCTGGTTTACAGCCAAACATGACTGCAACGATTCGCCCGATGGTTATCGGACTGTGTACAACTCCAGATCGATGGCCACCGCTCCGGGGTGGGCGCCACCGACCCTGATCCCGTTCAGGTTTACGTGTACCGTCCGTCACCCTGGCCCGGATCTGGTACCACCCGGCCCGGAAGCTACAAGCTGAATCCAAGTATCCAAACGACAAGCCTTCTTCTTAGGTCTCTCCGTCAACGAGTTTGACCAGTACCCTCCTCGTCCAAGAGAGCTGGGCTGGTATATGTACCTGAAGCTGCCACGGAAGTCGTCTACACGGTACACACGGTACACATTCGGCCAACCACCACTACTACCACCGCTATCGAGACTCACAAGTCGCCTGAGATTGCCTGCCAATGTGGCGCTACATTCAGGGATTTTACTGCTGAGGTGCATGGTTTCGGTCCTGCACACCCTGACGGTTATGGTATTGTCTCGATGCTTTGTACCCGCATGACCACCATCGATGGCTGCTTGAGACATTGCAGAACGCCAACATGAAGAGGTATCTCGGCCCGTGTTGTTGAGGTAAACAACACGAGTGGCGGCCGACCTTTGCCGTGGGATATGACAAGTCCGGTAGGTCGTCGTAGCCGTATATATTCTCAAGCTGCCCTCGGATTCCTAGGGCACTTCGCTATCTCCTCGGATGTGTCTTCTCTCCTACCACTCCTCGCACCCACCAGTCTCCTGATCTACCTCGTCTTACAAGCGATCTTAGTCGTGACGATACCCAGCGTAGCACAAGATGTCCGCGCCTAACAATCACTTCGCCATGGGGGGTGTATCCTACAACGCGGAAGAAAGGGAAGGAGCCGACGAATTCCCGCAGTGGTATTACTTGGGCGATCCAATAGACAGTCGGCCTGACGCAGGGGACTCGTCAATTCTGGTGTGTAGATCGAATACCGCAAATCCCGCCCAGAAAGGATACTAACGGTTCCATCGAAGATCTCGAGTTCCCCGCCCGAAGATACTTCAGCGAACACCGCTTATGCCACCGGGTTCAATACGACCCCATTCCCCATCACGACACCACTCGGTGTATACTTTCAGCCTCATCTAGACCCGGGTGAACCCCATTATGCCCCGGGGTATTCTGTCCTACTCGGCTCCGAGCCAGTCCATAATATTGGTAACATCGAAACAATAGCCCCTCCGGAAGTCGAGATCCCAGCAGAACCATACGTCATCGTCCGGAGCGGCGCTCATCGCTGCGATTTCACCCTCGAAAATGGCAGGATCTGCGGAAAAGAGTTTGGCCGTGCAAACGAGCTCGTTCGACACAAGGAATCCGTTCACACTCGCCAGCGGAGTGTGACTTGTACCTTGTGTCGGATCTCGGAACGTTACTCGCGGCGTGACATCCTCATACGGCATTTGAGGAGGGCCCACCGTAAACAGAAGGGAAATCGGAAGAACATCGGCTAGAGCTCCCTCGAACCCCGGCACCTAGATTTTCCTTTCTTCATCTTTGGACCGGGGCGATGCCACCGGCTACCCGGGTAATAATCAAGGGCGTGTGTTTTTTTTTTGTCACGGCCATACATGGTACTATAATACTACAGCTCGGGTGCTATGTGTTGTGTGTTTCGGAGGGAGATAGGAACTAGATTCCGGTTTTGTCCTAGCCTTCTGTAGAGTCTTCGTAGTTGGCAAATTATCCTTGGTTTGGCATTCGTTATTTGTCAGTTTGCCTATCCCGTGTTCTAGTGTTTATAACCGCGAGTTTGGGTTTGGGAACACAGCTCTTTGCTTGGAACATGTTGCACAAGTCGACCAATTAAAAGAGCGGACAACCTTATCCGTGAGGCGATGCGTTGTACGTGCCCGCTGATGGCTTGCATCCGAACAGGACTTCTGAGAAGGGCCAGTGTGCCTTGCTTACATGATGATGGACCCTGAAAAATGCTGCAACGCACGAAGGGTCCCCGTTCCCTGAAAAGCAAGGTTAGCGTTGAACAAACATTAGTCCGGTTTATATTCGACAGCAAGGTCTGGCTTGCGTTGGCATACATTAGTGACCATTCTTCAAGCGAAGGGTGGCTTTCGTACCACCATGCCCATGGGATCAGCGGGTTCAATATTATATAACACGTGTGACGACACCGGTTGGGCGGAAATAATTGTTGATCCTTGCTCGACCAAGACATGAGCGTATCAAGTCTGAGCTGGCAAGGAGACGCATAATTTATAGCTCATACACTGTCATGTAGACTTGATCCCGGATGCATTTCTATTACCTGAGCAAAGTTGACATTCGACTTGACAAAAGAAATTGAGATTCCCCCTTCCAAAACCACGTCTATCTGAGTTATAGGGAACACGCCGCCTTTCTTTTTCCCGGTCCTCCAACCAACTCCCATGGTCTTCATTATGTTGTTACAGATAGGAGAAGTACGACGACCAAAGGCATTGTTATCCCGCAGCCGCCTCAGCAGATCCGATCCATCTTGTTCACAGATCAAATACCTGCTCAGAACTCAAACCCACCGGCGCCAGATGAAAACCAGCTAATAGACTCAAGGTAACCAAAACACTTGACTCAGGCTTTACGCAGAGGCTTCAGAGGCTTCGTCCTTCTGCGTAGCCTCGCTCTTCTGTGTCGCCTCATTGCCCTCGCTGGCCGGCTTCGCAGCCTTACCCTCACGCTCCTTCTCGCCTTCCACGCTCTTTTTGGGGGGCGGGATCGGTTCGTCCGCAACCAGGCTGCGCTTGGTTGTCTCGCTATCCACGCCTATAGAGTTTACGGATTAGTGCCAAGGCCTAGCTTGAAAATAAGGTCATTGCGTACCTTGAACGTCCGGGTGAGGAGGGGCAACCGCGGCATTTTCTTCCGGAGCACCGCCGTCAGGAGAGGGGATCTCGTTGCCATCGGCGTCGACAAGTCGCGTACGGGTCTCGTATCGTGTCTTAAACTCGACCTTGCCCTTGAGCGCCTCGACTTGCTCCTCGTTCAGAAGATTTCCATGCTGATCTCTATACTCAACACGCTCCTCACGGGACAAGATCTGGTGACCAGCCGGAAGGGGCGCGCCAGAAACAGCAGGCTCTGCTGCCAGAGGCGATACGCCCCCAATAGGTACCTGAGCTTGTTGGTCGCCCTGAGCCGGGGGAATCTGCGGGGCTTGTGATTGTTCAGGGGTCGGCACAGCTGCAACAGAAACGGGCAGCGAAGCGTACGCATCGTACTATTACCAGGTATATCAGTACATGTCCATGCTTCCCTCAAGGTATCTCAGGAAGAAGACCACTCACGCTATCGAGGAAAGTATTGCAGTCCCAATCCCAAGTGCTGAACAGCTTGACACGGTTGCATTCCGCCTTCGTCCAAGCATTGCCATACGCCAGAGGGGCAAAAAGCCAGAAGACGACAACGGACAGGGCGAGAAGTACCGTGGCGCCAGTTCTGTTGATGAAGGGGCGCTCTCTCAGACCAATACCGGGAACTCTGGCAGTGACGAAGTCAAAGACCTGGCAGAAAGCGATGATGGCAAAGTACAAGGCGGGGAAGTAGTGATGAAGGAAGAGCTGACGCTGCATGAGGTAGAATGGGAAGTAGTGGAGTGCCCAGCCCAACACAGAGGTGCCGATCTCGTAATCGAAGCGTTTGAAAGTCTGGTTGGAATAGTCGCCGCAGCTGCGCTGCCACCTAAGGATAGCGAGCCCCTTAAACAGAACATAGATGACCACTGCAGCAGAGGCACTCCACCAAATGAGGGGGTTGCCGATCAGGTAAATCTGGGTGTGGTTCTTGCCCCAGAAGTTAATACCGCGACGGAGAAGAGGCCAGGCCTCGGGGCGGGAATCCCATGCGTGAGACTCGACAAGGCCGGCGTTTGTCTTCCACATAACCTTCTGGAGCTCCCAGAACTTTCCGAAGAAACCGGGGTTCGCGTAGTTCACTCTCTCGGCACCCTCGCCAAGCGAAGGGTGCTCATTCTGCTCAACGTACCAAACACTGTTGGGGAGAGTACCGCCTTTAGCGCAAGTGACTTCCTGCTGCTCAGAAGCCCAGTCCGGAAGCTTGACCTTGTGAGAGAACAAAACGCATCCGGTCATAATGTGAACAAGTCTGAACTTGGTGTCAATGGTGCGGACACGCTCTCTCGCGACACCACTTTTGGACTGCTTCTTGACTATCTCGACGCGGAAGAAGTCGTTGGCATCTCCGTCAAAGCCTTCGTATCCGTACGCCGATACCTCGTTCTGCCAGTCGACTTCCGTGACAGGAGGGCGGACGTCATGGGAGTGAAGGCGACGGAAGGTGTTGAGGTGGAACAGACGGAGGATGGAGCCGTCCTGAATATAGGGGAGCTCGGGAAGGTTGTACCACGCATTAGTTCCATTGATCGGTTCACCGTGGATGTCGAGCGGCTGGGTTTGGTTCTCGAGCAGCCAGATGTTGTTGTCGTCCTTGTGGGGATACAGTGTGATCTGTTGCTGCTTGGATCCTGTAGGGTACATCAGGGGGTGCGAGTGCAGATAACCACCCTGGGTATTGACATGTCTGATGCTGACTCGGCTGCCCATCAACACGTCGGCGGGAACGTCTTGCATGCCCTTGGAGTTCAGGGTCGACTGGAACTCAGAGCTCATGAAGCCGTCGCCCTCGCCGGGGTTGACGAGGCAGAGGAAGTGGATTCCAAACATGGCCATGTAGAAGGCCATGGGGATGACGATCAGGGAGAAGACACGGGCCATGAAGTGCTTGGAAAAGAGACGGACGGAGACATTCTGGTAGTCGCCGAGCATAACCCAGAGTTGGACCAGGGTCAGGGAACCGACCCAGGCGATGGTGAAGAGACCAACCCACTTGATGCTGAGAGTGATGCCCAAACCGAGGCCAGTCATGACCAGCCAGAACCACCAGCTAGGCTGGAAGGCCTTGGTAGGACCAAGCTCTTGCTGGTTGGTGAACGAGGTAAAGGCAAGCGCAGTGAACGCCGTTCCAATCATGAGAGGGGAGTCGAGCAAGATCAGACGTGCCTGAGTCAAGAGACCGTTCTCGAAGATGATGAAGCCTGCGCCAAGTGCCGCGGTCGAAGTGCGGCAACCAGCAGCCTTCAGTGTGAGGAACATAGTCGGGGCCAGGAAGATGCCGCACAGAGCGGGAAACAGGCGCATGGCGACATATGGAACGCCGGGCTCGATGTAATCCTTCCCAATCTCCTTGAAGTCGAAATCTCCATTAAATCCAGCCAGCCAGCCGAAGAGGGTGATCATCAGTTTCGCGAGCGGGGGGTGAACATCCATGAAGAAGCGGCCTTTGATGTACTTGGAAGCAAAACCACCGAAGCTGTTGCAATGTCATGGTCAGTACTCTTATCCTTTTGTTCGGACAGCTGTTGATTGGGGAGGGAACACACTGGACCTCGTCGAAAACGACGCTGGTGGGTTGATAGATGCGGAAGAGGCGCACAGCGGCAGCGACAAGCGTCACTACGATCATGACCTGGTAGTCGGACACGGGGAGGAGGAAGACATCGTTATCGGCGACGCCCTCTGATGTATAGTCAAGCTTCCGCTTTGCGGCCTTCGTCTTGGACTTGGAGCCCGCGGCGTGTGGTTGCGGCGAGGGCGAAGGCGAAGGCGATCGCCGTGCCGGCGAAGACGACTTCGCGGCAAGTGAGCGCGCCATGTTGATAACCTCAATCGATTTCGGAACCCAATGCCTCGTCGGTGTGGATTGATGTCAACCCGAGTTGTATCGTGTCTCTTTCGAACCGGGCTCAGGTTCGCAGCTTCAGCTGAGAACAGAGCCACTCATAAAACCGGGATTAATGAAAGTCGGGAAGCTTAATGATTCATTACAAGACCGTAGATGGCATTGAGGAAGAGAAAAAGGGCGTAAGAAGATGCGATGAAGCCCGGGCAATCAATAGTCCAGTCTCTTCTCCTGACGTCGACCTCGGGCTGACGGTGAAGGTGGAAAGGGGTTGCAGCTTCCCAGCTTTCCATAAATTCAATGTAGCCTAAGTGGCCTCATCCCTCTCTGTCCGTGCGAGAAACGGGAGCTGATGGGGATCCCCGCGTGGCTATTGGTTGGACGCTAGAACGCGCGACTACCCTTCTCCAGATACCTGCAGGCCTGGCTCCCTGCTCTAACTGCATTTTGACCCAAATTTAGGGGCAGGGCGATACCCGGTTGGTTTACACTGTAGCTTGCACTGTGTCATCGCGGCTGTCGGTGCTGTCAATTTTCCAGCCTTGCGCCGGCGATGGAATTCTGAGGGATTGACAACTATCATAAGACAACGAGGCGCGCCCGTGATTCTTCTAAAAGGGCCACGCGTGAAGTACACACTCTCGGCTATTCTGAGTGATGGCTTTCTGTGGAGAAGATAGTCTCAGGACAGGTTCAGCTTGGCTGTTGGAAAAAACAGTGGGGCTCGAGATATTTTGAGCACGGACCACTGACGAATTGATTGTATTTGAGGCGCAAGGTTTTCTGCCGCCAGAATGGCGCCTGACGGACGCGATTCGCCGCGATCGCCAAGACCTGATGTGAATCTTTCCTGCGACGCAGTTCCCTTGAAGCAATTCTTACTACCGAACAGCCCCAGCAACAACCGCAAGTTCAACATGGCTGTCGCAACAAATGGGGACCCCGCCACCGCGGCTGCGGCCCAGCTCGAAAATATCAAACCACCGCCTGGCGTCATAATCCCCCCGCCGGGCGAGATTCGCGAGGCGATCGAGAAGACGGCGGGCTATGTCATGCGCGGCGGACTGGGCCTCGAGCAGCGCATCCGAGACAATCATGGCAAGAACCCGAAATTCAGCTTCCTTATGACGGAAAGCGATCCATACAATGCGTACTACGAGTGGAGGAAGGAGGAAATCAAGGCTGGTCGAGGCACCGCCGTCGCCGCTGGTCGCGTCGGCGATGCTGCGGCAGCCGCCGCCAAAGAGGAACCGAAAGGCCCCATCAAGCCGCCCGACTTCCAATTCTCGGCCCGTATGCCTCGTATGAGCCAGAAAGACTTGGAGATTGTGCGACTAACTGCCTTGTTCGCCGCGAAGAATGGGCGACCCTTCATGACACAGCTTGCCCAGCGTGAGGTCAGCAACCCTCAGTTCCAGTTCTTAATACCAAACCATACGTTCCACAACTTCTTCCAGAGTATGACCGACCAATACACCATCATTCTTCGGTCAAGCGGAGTCAACGGGGAGGGAAACAAGCTTCAGGAACAGCGCTTGGCGGAGCTGCAGCGCAATATCGACGACAAGTATCACGTACTTGCGCGCGCAAAGCAGAGGGCAGAGTATGCCGTCTGGAAGGAAGCCGAGAAGGCCAAACAGGAGGAGGAGGAAGAGCAAAAGAAGATCGAGTTCGCTAGCATCGACTGGAACGACTTTGTCGTGGTCGAGACGATCGTTTTCACAGAAACCGATGACCAGGCTAATCTTCCACCACCAACCAATTTGAACGACTTGCAATATGCCTCGCTAGAAGAGAAGAACAAATACTCGATCAGCTCTAACCTCCGAATCGAGGAGGCATTCCCCTTTGAAGACACCAGCTACAACGCCTATCCTCCACAAACATACGGTGTGCAAGCACCGTCTGCTGCTCAACAAAACTACAACACGCCGGCGCCTCAAGCATACGGCGCTTCCTTCCCACCGGGTAGCCGGGTGAGGACCGCTAATGAAGAAGAGGAGTTACAGAGGATACAGGAGAGAGAGCAAGAACGGCAGCGCATGCATCAAGCGCAAGCAGAGGCAAGGGGCGGTGTCGCTCCGATGAAGATCAAGGAGAACTATGTTCCTCGCGCGGCTCAACGCGCCAACAAGTTTGGCTCCCAGACAGCATTATGCCCGAACTGCAAACAGCAGATCCCGCTCAATGAGATGGATGAGCACATGAGAAGTAAGCACCCTCCCTAATGATGCTAAGGTTAACTGCGCTAACCTCACGAACAGTTGAGCTCCTTGATCCACGTTGGAAGGAACAAAAGGCCAAGGCAGATGCCAGATTCGCTACTACCAATCTCTCCACAGCAGACGTCGCCAACAACCTCAAGCGTCTTGCAAGTCAGCGCAGTGACGTTTTTGACGGAGTCACTGGTCAGCCCGTCTCGGAAGAGGAGCTCGCCCGAAGAAAGAAGGTGGCCATCAACAGTTTCGATGGCAACCCCGAGGGAAAGAGTCAAGCACATATCAACCAACTGCAGACATTCAACCTTGACGAGCAGATCCGGGCTATTCACCAGAAATTTGCCGACAAGAAATGAATGCAGCCTCAGGGTGTCGAGCCTCGGCCCGTCAGACATGGTGGGAAACAGCACGGCCCGTGGCCGGATGACGAATCAAGATGCCCTGTGTATCTACCATAATTCGGGCCGCCAGTAATCAAATTGGAATACGGCGTTTGGGGGATTGTTTCTAGTTGAAGGTGAGGAGCATGCTTTCAAGATCTGTTACGAGGCTCATACCGACCCAACGCAGCGAGGGACGCCGAGGAAGGGTGAAACCCCTCGGACTGGACAGGAACCATCATGTAGCAACAAGTCCCAGAGGCGAAATCGACTCTATGTATCATCAGAACAAGCGTTGTGTAGTTGTTAGCTGAAGCCTCGAGTTCTCCAGCTACATGTTAGAGCTATCCCTACGATCTCAGTGCAGTACCGGGAGCTCAAGCATGCCTAATGGATGGCCCCCCTGGCTGTTTTGGTTAAGGGCAGTATTTTATCTCATGCTGTGATTTCATCAAAGCTCCGTGGCGGACTCGAGAACTGGTGCCGGCCGGCCCGCTGCCGTACCGCCCCCACATTTTAGGGAACGCCTTCCGGCATTATATCATTTAGGAGGTAGCTCTTTCTTGGCTCTATCCTCACTCATCCCCCGCCTTCATGCATTGCCCTTGCTCCCCACTACTCGACCAGTCCATCGTCAGCTTCATCCAGAATTGCACCCTATAGTAAAATATCCTATCTGTCGTCATTGGCAGTTCATAGCTCCTGTCCCGCACCAGCGGCTACTAAACGAGCTCGCGCAGCCTACCATTAACCCCGCGCGCAACCGATTGATCACCTGCATCCAAGACAGCAGGAGAAAGAACCGGGCCAAATAAGAGAAAGAAAAAAAGAAACAACACTTAGTAGGGTTCCTCAGCAACACCGCCAAAACGGCGTCCAACATCGACACGGCCGCTCGCGCTGGCAGCGCTGAGCCACAACGGTCGCCCACCTCGCCCACCCTATCCGACACGGCGGCCGCTGCTGCTCGTCTTCACCGGCCCATCTTGCAGTCCATGCCGGACACGCGACAGCAGTCCTTTGACGAGATCTACGGCCCGCCAGAGAACTTCCTCGAGATTGAGGTGAGCGCATTGCGCTCTGGGTGTACCCCACACGTGCAATGAGCGCTGACGATACCCCGCGCCACTGGGAACAGGTCCGTAACCCGCGCACCCACGGCATCGGCCGCAGCATGTACACCGACTACGAGATCGTGTGCCGCACCAATATTCCAGCCTTCAAGCTACGGCAGTCAACGGTGCGGCGACGATACTCGGATTTTGAGTGGTTCCGCGACATCCTTGAGCGCGAGAGCGCGAGGGTGACAATCCCGCCGCTACCGGGCAAGGTGTTCACGAACCGCTTCAGCGACGATGTCATCGAGGGGCGGCGCGTGGGTTTAGAGAAGTTCCTCAAGATTGTTGTCGGCCACCCGCTCCTGCAGACGGGTAGCAAGGTGCTGGCTGCCTTTGTGCAAGGTGGGTTCATAGCTCTGCGCAGTGTGAAATCGGGGAAACTGACGGTGACAGATCCAAACTGGGACCGCAACGCCTGGTGACCATCCCTGCTGGCTCGTTTGGCGGCTCCCTCGCCGTCGTTCCCACTGTCGTTGTTTCCACACCTCAAGTCTACGAACACAGGTCAACAGCCGCAGCAAGACCAACAACAATATCCGCCGCAACACCCACCGGCGACGATCAGGATCGTTCGAACGCCGAGGAAGCTGCGCAAACGGCCCCCTAGCAGGATTTTGGCTGCGGAGACACAGGCGCTGTTCAAGCTGCGTCGGTCGCACAAGGTGCCACATCGAAGGAAGCTGATGGATGATGATAGCGAAGGGGAGCAAGGGTCAGGGGGTTTAAGTCGTTAATTACTCTGTGGCAGGATACTCGTGAATGGGAGGAATACTTTGCTTTGCTATACCTCATCTTGCTTTATCGTTTACGGGGGCCAGGGGGAATGGTAAATACTGACCTTTGCGTGGTGTTCAAATCTCATATGCGCAAGAGAGCGAAGGTCTTCATGCTGGACAGCGTTGGACACGGCCACCCGCTAATCTCTTACCGATACCTTTCAGTCTGGTTGTTCTTTGCTAGTACGTGAAGCACTGCGTATTCTTCTTCTGGCTCAATATTGAAGGGTGTCTCGTGATGAGATGTTAACAGGCTGATGCAATAACTCTGGCTCGTTCGTGCCATGGAGCTACCGCTGCGAAACATGCTTTGTATGCGGCCTTTGCGCCTGGGAAAGCAACAAACCAAACTCGAGTCTACTCCCTAATCTTTCCCGATTTAATGTCTGTCCCAAACTTGACCATCACAAATCTATCACAGTTCAATGAATACCCTTCTCACATTTATACTCATACGCATGCTGCCCGACCGCTATCTCTATATGCAAATACACAACTACACCACCACTTCAATCCTCTTCCTGCCCCTCCTCCTATCCCCCTGCTGTTGCCAACTCTTCTCTCTCCAAGCCAAGACAGCGCGCCCAAAGTACAGGCAACCAAGCGTAAACTCCCTCCCTCCCCTTCTTCGTCTAATGATATATGATATGATGATGATGACAATGATGATACATGACAAACCGTATGCAAGCGAGCATTTCCTCCCTTCTTCTTCTTCTTCATCTTCTCCTACTTCTATGTTGTTGATGATTCCGAAGCTCGTTAGGTGGGTACCTAATACGATTGATACCAGTACAGAGACAAGACAGGCCAAGCCAAGACGAGAAAGGGGTATCAGCCAGCCAGATTCCAGATGCGAACGAACGAACAGCAGTCAACTCCCGAAAACGGCCGGCAGGTAAAAAAAAATTTAAATAAAAAAAACCCTATAGAGGGGAGGTGATCAGACCCCTGCGCACCCACGCCCCTTTTGAAAATGTTTGACTGCCCCATGATGTGTAACGTAATGATGCCCCACGCCGTTCCCCATGTATGCCCCCCTTCCGCGACGCCGATTCAAGGCGCCGTATTCTTTTTCGTACGTACTCAAACAGGTGTGGTGTTATACAGTTGATTAGAGTGGCCATTAACTAAAAAAGTCCGGTCCGGCTGGGGGCGAGCCGTGTCGTAGCGCGCGTGACGCGTAGCCGGTTGGTTGGTTATTAGTGAGTGGGGATTATGCCTTTTCGCCGATGAGCCGGAGGATGCCCTCGTACATGCCAAACATAATGGCTGCGCTTGGTACCGTCCGGAGGAGATGGGGCGTCATGCCTCCGTAGAGACCAGCTATTCCTTCTTGCTTGAAGACAAGCTTGAAGCATTGGGCGAGTCCTGTGTACATGGGTTTGCCGTCGGCCATTGGACTTTGACGCAAGCGGGTGCGCGCAACCTGAAGCTCTAAGTCAGTATAACCAACCCTCGTAGACACTCGGGAGAGGGGGACATACCTCGTGGGGATAGGTCACAACGGCGGCGACCAGCTTCGCGCTGCCCGCAGCGCCTGATTTCCCGAACCACTCTACTGCGTGATCAAATGTAGTCTTATCTCTCCCGCTTAGATGAATCTCCTCCTCTCGCTTCGCAAGAGACCGCTTCAACTGCTCGTAGACAACCCAGTGCATCGTGATCTCGCTCACGCCGAGATAACTTGCGCTCATGCCCTTGTAAAGTCCACGGATACCCTCGTTCCTCACAATCTGCTTGATGCAATCCAAGCTGTTCTTATACTGGCGCTTGGCAACACCGCCGCTCTCCTTGGCGACATTCTTATCCAGCTGCAGACGAGTCTTGACCATCCAAATCGGGTTCGTCGCCGTGCTCGTTATTACTCCCGCTGCCACGGCCGCCGTGAGATGGACCCACCACGCCTCGCTGTTGCCCCCGTTGGTATAGTCGGCGATTATGCGCTTGCTGTTGCCGTATGTGAAGAACTGGATCGATCGGGCCGGAACCACTCCTATAAGATTCGGGCCGAGCCCCTTAAACAGGGCGCGCGGGCCCTCCATTCGGTAGACCGACCCAAGAATCTGGAACGTCTCCCTGAAATGGTAAGCCGCAGCGCGCATCGGGTTCATCGGCGCAAGATGTGTCGCCCTCGATGCTCGCAGCTGGGACTGGTAGAAGTCGGATTGCAGCCGGGTTTTGAGGACGTCCAGCGGCGCGGTCATCGCGGCTGCGGTCATGCCTCCGATTCTGGAATGCGAGACATCTCGTGAGTATATTTTTCCCCATGACTTGCGCTGGCAGTGGAGCTGCGACCTACCCTCCTGCGACCATGTGCGCCCAAGACCTGGCAGCCGGTACATTCTTGCCACCCTGAACAGCAGGCACGGCCTGCGCAGACTCCGTGATGATGCCCCCTGTCTCGCGTGACTGGGAGAGAGGGAGATCGGTGGGATCGGAGCCACCAGGCAGATTCCTGGCGGCCGTAAGTGAAGCCATGATTCCTTGTCGCGGCACTGTGGAAGCAGCTCACGCTGTTGCGACGGGTCTGATGATGCGTTCGGATGAATCGGGCGAAAGATCTGGTGGCGCTGGTCGTGTGGAGAGAGGACTTGGGGCAGCTCGGTATCTTGTCGCGATACGCCGCAGCCTCGAATCCCCCGCGCTATATGTAGTGGGACGTATGAAAGAGTGACGAATTGTTGGGTTGAGTTTGAGCAGCGATAGGAAAAGAGTCGACTTGCAGGAGAGCCAAAAATCTTATCGGCGATAACGCGATTGAAATTCCCTTATCGCAGCTTTTTTTTTTCTGGAAGGAAATCTTGACGCGCCCAGCAGATCGCGTCGGGTAATTGTCGGCCAGGGAGGACAGCATCTCTTGGCACTTCCTTTTGCTTTGGATGCCCACTGTTTACTCCTCAAGGTGGTAGCGTAGCAGAGTTTGGTTGTCGCAGCTTTGCCAGTGGATAATGACTGCAGCCATTTCCAGATAATATCTACGTAATTCGCCCACCACCGTCCGTCGGTTAAGGAAGACAGTGATTTGATCAACAGATACCGATCTAAATATAAACCCGTTCAGTCCTCCACGTCGTTCCCCTCCTTTCGAAACTGAGTTAGATTAAACAGTGCATTTTCCTCCACCAGAAAGGGGTAACCTAACTATGAAAATAGTAATCCTAGCCCGTGCTATCAAGACTTAACCTAAACAGTAACTATACCGCCCCAGGTACTAAATCGGTGTTAAATTACATTTGGCAAAACCTCTCCTTATCGAAATTCGGCGCATTAACTATCCCCTCCTTAGACGTTACCGAACCGAACCGAGGTGCCTATGTAGAACTCGAGACCTATTACGTGAACCGTACCTATGTAAGAGAGAGAACTCAAGACTGTTGGTCAGTCTGCACACAGCAGTCCGTAGACCGCATGTGACGGCCAGACAAAAGAAACGCCTAGATACATCCTTCCCTTTCTTGAGAAAAGAGAAACCCTCGCATTGCTATACTATGCTGATGCTGAACCTGATAGGATATCCATCCACCTGCTCCCCTAGGCAAAATCGATCGTCCAATCCGTTCTGCCTCTGAGGGTATTCTGTCTCTCGTCCTTTTCCTGATATCATTTCCGATCCGAACCAAAGCCGTACTCCTGGGGGGTGCCTCATCATTCCTCCCTGATTTCCGAACGCCGCGCTATTGCTGGTGTTGCATACCAGACTCCTAGTATACAAACGGGGGTGCTATCAATAAGAGGCCAACCGAAAGTCGCATCCCACCATGAAAAACTCTCCTCCACCGCGCATTAACTAGCAAAATAACTTTCCTCTTTTTTCTTCCTTCAGAGCCAACTCCAGTCCATTGCCGCTGCTACTCAGCAGAGACACCAGGACGAACGGACGGATTCCTCACAGAGATATCTCGGAGGGCATTGAGGTGAAACACAATGAGGTAAAAACACCGCAAAGGTGGAGAGATTAACCGTAAGGAAATAGCAACCACTCGAAATCATCAATTACTGAATTGATGAGGCAATACACTTGTGTGAGAGATTGCGCCTAAGCGCGGGTAAGGGCACGATGGACGATTCCCTGAAGGATCGCCATCTCGCGCTCGCCGAGGGTCTTGAGCGTCCAGCGGCACAGCTCACGCTGCTCAGGGAGAGCAAGCTCGGCCCATGCGAAGCCGAAATAACCGCTGTCGTCCGAATCGCTGATTTTATCGACCACGCGCTTGCGCATCTCGGCGTTGGTGTTGCGAACGGTCAGGACCGTCTCCTCGCGGATCAGAGCGATGAAGTACTGTGGTTGAGTCAGTTCTGGATGAGCATTGGGGACAAGGGGGAGGGTACATACCTCCAAAACGTCGACAGGGATACCAGGCTTCGGGCACAGGGTATGCATGTGAATCCAGCAGTGGGCGTTAGTTGGGATATTGAAGATCTTCAGCTCAGCATTGCCATAGCCGGCGGCAACGGCAATGTTGTCCTTCTGGACGACCGAGAAGCCCGGACAAATCATGGCCGCCGTGAAGAGGCGACGTAGGAGCTGCCCATTGACGGTGCTGTCCTTCTCGTCGTGCTTGGGCGACAAAAGGGTATTGCGAAGCAGCGCAGCCAGGCGGACTGTGGCCGTGTAGATCAAGTGTCTTTGCATGATGGTGATATTCTCCGGGCAGAACCACGGGAATTTCTTGATCGTCGTGATCATGCACTCGTAGGGGCGCTGCGGGCAGTCGCGTGCGAAGGGAGACTGTTCAAGTTTGTTAGTCGGGGGCTCTGCGGAGAAAATATGGCAATGGGGAGCACTTACACGGTGAGGGATCTCGACGAAACGGACCAGAAGCGTCATCTCCTCCTCCGTGACGAAGCCCTGGAAGGTCTTCCACGACTCATCCACGACCGGGGCCTGGATAACGGGAGTCGCACCATCCCAGAAGACACCATGCGCAAAAGGAAAGATGTCGGTCATCAGCGCAGCCTGGTTCGAGAGCTCGAGCTCCACGGGACGCTGTCCCAGGCGCGGGTGGCGACGCTTGTGGACAAGGTCCCCATAGCGCTCAATAGCCTTGACGGCATCGGCATGGGTTGCAAACTCGACGTAAGCATCCTGCGTCTTGCTGGTGGTTTTGTCCATGATGACGTGGACCGGCTCCTCAAGGTCCTTGGGCAGCTTCGCGTTGCGTCCCAGCATGGCAAGAATCTCCGCCTTTGTGGTGGTGTACGGGATGTTTTTGATCTTGACAACGCCGAACAGTGCGGCTTGGCCCTGCGTATAAGAATGAATGAACGGGAAGTTGACAGGGTTCATTGCTACGTTCAAGAGCGGCTTGTCGTTCATAGTGCTGGTAAGCTCCTGGAGCTTCTTCGAGGCCGTGGCGAAATTGGTCAGCTGAACAGTTCCCAGTGCCTGCCAAGTTGAAATGCAGCTGTCGATCTCGGCAGGGGCCACGTCAACCTGAGATGCAGTTTGCTCCATTGCGCGACTACTGGCGGGGATCATCGCAGTCTGGTTGCTGTAGCACTCAGCAGGCGAGTTGACGGCATACGGCTGGTTTGGATAGAACTGATTGTTATAGCTCTGGTTAGACTGATGATACTGAGTCACCGCCTGAGACGATGAGACCGCGGCAGTGCCGTGCGGGGTGGCTGTCGCAAGACCGGGATGAACACCGGGATGAGCAGACATTGAGGCGGGATCAGCATGAGCTCCCATGGTGTTAGAGATGCCACTGCCGAGATTGAACACCGGAGGCGGCATAGTGTCGTTGGGACGACCGATGAATCCCTGGTGAGGGGCAAACGAGCGAGGGACAGTCTTGGACTGTTGCTGGGCGTTGTAGGGCGAACTCGAGCTGACGGGAGTATCGAAAACGATCGTGGCAGTAGTGCTGGTTCCGGCATGAGGCGTATACGTCACGCTTCCTCCAGGCGGTCCCCAGATATTCTGGTTGCCCAAGTTCCGAGTGTCATTGACACTCGCACTCCCGGTGAGTGCGCCTTGCTTCTGATTCTTCTCCTGGGATGTCTCAGCAGCAGAGGAGCCCGGAAACGGCGGTCCTGGGGCCGTCTTGCTCTGGGCCGAGCTGTACTGCGAAGGGGCGTTGATCGGATAATGGAACTGTGTCTGAATCGAGGCGTCGCTGACGTTGGACTTAGCATACTCGCTCCCGCTGCCCACACCGGCAAACGGCACAGCCGGACGGGCAGACTTTCCCTTGTCCTTAGGCATATTGTGAGGCCGATATGCGTTCTCAGCAGCCCGTCCCTGATGGTACTGCTTCCTTCCATGGGCATTGTCGTCACCACGATTGCCACCTCCGCGCTGGCGTCTCTGCTGATTTCTCCAAGAGCCGGCGTGGCCGCCCTGGCTGCTCTGACTGGCACCATGGGCCGAAGACGCGCCATTGCGCTTCATTGCAGCGTAGTCCTTGAATCCCATCCCCTTGGGGGGAGGGCTGAACGGATCAGGGTGCTCGAGGAGCGAGACACCGCCCGCCGGCTTGCCGTCATACGAGTCCTCCGTCGAATTGGCGGACTCCGAAAAGCGGTTGCTGTCCGCCTTCAGGACCGCAGCAAGGCCAAGGCCCTTGTTGTTTGCCATTGTCTGAAAGTGATGATGTTAGTCTAGGTACTGAGGCCTTGAAGCAAACCAAGAACGCCTCAAAGATTTCGTCCAACGCCTTAAAGATTCAGAATTAGGCGTCCAGTACGATCTTGAAGGCCTGGCCGGGTTCTAGTTGACGCGTAGAAGACAAGTAAATAGGCGTACTAGGGTCGACGGAGACGCGTGAATGGGTACTGGAACAGGCGTCCCGGGATACTTCAAATGCCTCGGCAGGGTCAACGAAGGCGTCGTGAATGATGGGGGGAGGCGTTGAAATGTTTGCTGAAGGCCTCGAGGATGACGAGGAAGGCCTTAAAGCGGTCGTCGAAGGCGTCGACAAAGTTGGCGAAGGCAGTGGCCGAGTCGTCGGAGGGGTTGGCGGCAACGGTGAAAGCGTCGATGATGATGCGATACGGGGTCTGCTTCAGCAGTGAAGCCAAGATTTTCACTTACCTTAAGACAAGTATAACTGCCGACTGGCAGTACGATGATCTGAGATAGAGCTGTCAGCTTCCCTTCTCGGGTCGATTTCGCGAGCAGGGCGGGAGGGGGATCGGGTGAAGAAGAAGCGGCAGAGGGAGGAGGAGACGCGACGATTGTGGGTGCGGATGATAGGTTCTTGGTAAGCTGGATGAGGTGTAGAAGGGATCCGAGAAAAACGCCCCCACCACTGGTGATGTGTGAGGCAGACGTACAGGATGTTCTCGAAGAGAAACCCGCGCGCCAAATTCTCGGTTGGATCTTGTGCGCGCTGCTCTCTCGGCCACAGGATGGGGGAAGGAAGCGATGGAGGAAGGGAAAAAAAACCGATGAAAGATGAAGTCGCGTTTTGTAGAACACACGACGGAAGAGGCTGTGGAAATTTGGACGGCAATTTTTGTGGGAGAAGCGATAAAAGGGCTGTGGTGACTCTGCGCGTGGAGGTCTTGGGTGAATTCTGCGCGCCACCTTCTCGATCTTGATCGCGAGATGGACGAGTGTAGAGTTGCAGGTTGCTGTCAACTTACCGATTGATCGGGATGCTTACGAGCGACCACTCGTAGAGATGTGCTCGATGTTATGTGAGAGTCCAGACAAGTTGACGAGAGGTGAAAGTCGATGGATGGTTGTACTCGAGAGGAGAGGAGAGGGTCGGTGGTTGCAAGGAAGAAGAGAGGAGATTGGGGCACGCTGCTGCGGAGGGAAGTGGTCGATGAACTACCTTGCCAACCGCAGAGGAGTTGTGGTTGGGTTGGAGAAGGACGGTCCCGTTGCTCTCTGGCGCAGCGAGGTTGAGGATAGAGGAAGGAAGGAGGCGAGAAGAAGCCAAGGGGCAGAATAAATATTCGCTGTCAGTCTCGCGGACTGCAAACGCGAAGTCAGGATGGGATGGAAAACCGCGATCTGGAAATCAGACAGCTGGCAGGCCACAATAGTAGGCCCGTCAAGTTGGGATGGAATATTGCGATCTGGGGATTAAGTCTCGCGATCTGGTGGGCCACAATAGCAGGCTCGGTGAATGCAAGAACGATATTAGAGCTTCAAGTCGGAGATTGTGCAACTTCGGCGCCAGGTTCTGATATTTGCAGTGACCTGAGCAGCAGATTTCTTCCATCTGTTCAACTATTTGTATTCACTTTGCTCCCCCGTGACTCCCTGAGGTCTAGTATCCTTCACAGCATAATCACTAGCACTCGCCTGTTAACTATCGACGTCCTGCCAAGTAAAGTCTTGCAGGAACCTCAGGCCAGCCAGAAAGGAATTCCATATATGGTATTGTATTCAATAAGATCTCACGGCTGGGTACGTTACTGAGTGTTTCAAGTACGCTGATCGGAATTCAAACCATTAAAAATCCGAGTCCTCTAGATCCGAGACAAGATCATGGTGGTGGAGAGCCATGATCGAGTTTGAATTTCCTGTGGAGACTGAGCATAAGATGTCAGCCCGAAACAGCAAGTCCACTTCCAGAAGAGCCTGAGCGTCTCAGCCACTGGCATTCTTCGAAGACTTTACCCTGTAATGAGACGGCTCCTTCCAGACAGTTCGACATTCCCTTTCCTGGATCTTCGAATTTAATGAGCCCGAATGCCTGAAAGGTAGGTATCCATTATCAATCAAACAGGTTTGAGAGGATGACGTAACCTCGAAAGAAGTCCGCAAGAGTTGGCGGGATCTGATGTGAGATTGTAAAGGCGGGCTGTTGGGTCAACAAACATCAGGCACGCCCACAAAGCACCTCCGGGAGATGTCCAGCGCAGGATTTGTTCTCGGTGGGTGGAACTCTCAGAGGATGGGTTGTTGTGTTTGAAAACGTGATTGGAGCTGGCAGTTCAAGAGAACGTTGTTTGGTGGTGGATGCCGAAGCGCCGCGAGATGCCGTTGGAGATGATGCCAGGTTTCCGTGGGAGTTGGGACGAAGATAAATGGGGTTTGAGTGCCTGAGGTGGACGGATGCCGTTGAATAGACTGCAATATGAATAGAAATAAATGCTCAAGAAAAGAAAAGGGTAAATTCAAGCCCCAACCAACTCAACCCCTTGGTATCACGAGTCTAGGTGAGAACATAGGCTGACAACAACGTGGCAGTAAAGATTCAACGGGTATTCAGTGGCCCATATCATTGGATAGGCGCAAAAGGTTAACAGAAACCAGTACAGAAGAGGCCCTCTGGTTCCTCCAGAAACGCCATACGCGATGCCTCTGAAGCCATGGCCCTGAACCTAGTTTTTCGGAGAGGGTGGCGCCTCACCCTAATCGATGACTGCCTATTAATTTCACTTTTCGTATCTCATCGTGTCGTGATATATCCCAATCAGTCAAACTGTGAACGGTCAGTATGGGGTCTGGCGGGAAACAAAGCCAAGGGATAGGGGGCATACCGGTGTCAGGAACGACTCGGCTACGAATCGCGCCCGCGCATTAAGCTAGAAGTGACTCAGGTCAGTCGCTGGGGAGGTATGGAGCATGCGGGTAGCTCACAAATAGCTTCATCTCCGAGATCTCCTTGTCCACCTCCTCCATAAACTGGATGATGAAGTCGACCAGCTTGTGCTTCAGCATCTCCTCGGTGTGGAAGTTGGTAATCAGGAACGATATGTCATAGCCCTTGATCGGCTTGCGGCGCAGAATAAAGAAGGATTCGGCACGCTGCGTCAGGAAGCGGGTGAACTTGTGGACCAGGATGTGTTCGATCTCGTCGGCCTGCTTGATCTTGATGCTGATGCGTATGCTGTTGATGCTCGGCTCGATGAGGACCCGCTCGTTCTCGTTGCGCGCCACCGTCAGCGGCGTCAGCAACACCTCCGGCGACGTGCGCGCCTCGACCTCGGGGACATTGTGCCTCTCTGCCGTCTGGGATGCGAAGTTGGAGAGGCAGAGGGCCGCAGTCAGACTGCTGCGTACCGCCTGGAGGTATGGGCGGAGCGATTGCGACTGTGTGCCCAGGGCAGTTAGCAGCTGTTTCAGGCACGGCAGGAGCGATCGCCTCTCACCATGACGCCCGTCGTCCCTGTTTGTGTCTCTGCGATGTGGCCGGAAGCTTGCGGTTCAGTCTGTGTCTCGGTCTGGCAGCTAGCGCACCGGAAGCACTGAAGTCACCTCAACGCAACGAAGAGGGGAGATGGTGGGGCGTGGCAGGGGAGGGCAGATTCGCGGTCAGCGCCCCAAGGCGCTAGACCAGGGGTCTAGTTCTTGGCGCCACCTGATACTGACAAGTCCCCTGTACGCGCATATTTGCCCCTCGCCGGTTCCGTCGCTTTCCACAAGCCCAAACAAACGTGCCTGAGTGACGAAGCACAGGGTTGCCTGAGCTTCAAGTGTCAGACATCGAGGTCCCTGGAGGAGCTGCAGCGCGTCCCGAACTTCCTCTCTTCCCTCCCATCCTTTCACCTTCTTCCATTTCCCTCAGCATCTTGGTGGATAACCACTGACACTTTCCAAAATGGCGACAATCCCTGGTACGACATGCCCCCCTCTTCCTCCTTTCGCGCGTCCCGGCCGTGGGCGCACGATTGCCGTCTGCGTTCGAGTTTGGAGAGCTAATCGGTCGTCTTTCCAGTCGCGGTCAAGCACCAGGGCAAGAAGTACGATGTCGAGGTCGATACATCCTCGG
>Ga0247770_1000470_pt1 | contig 38971 bp, 32 predicted proteins | sample UWRJL136409B6_FD_179943 | JGI IMG/M metagenome (GOLD analysis project Ga0247770, IMG submission 179943) | Plant litter microbial communities from Arlington Agricultural Research Station in Wisconsin, United States - UWRJ-L136-409B-6 | ecosystem: Environmental > Terrestrial > Plant litter >... | reverse complement strand
AAAAAAAGTTTCCCCCCCCCCCCCCCCCCCCCAAAAAAAAAAAACAAGACCCTCAAAAAGTTACCCTAAAACTCCAAAACCCATTAGGCTGATTGTTTCTACAAATATTCAACTCCCCTCAGCACTGAAGCCAGAGCAGCCTGAGTTCTGAGAGAAGCGAATCCTACACTGCGTCGGCGGGGAGCCTTAGCCCTGCCAGACCAGGTCTCCAGACCGAATCAGCCAGGTGAGGCCGCCGTGGACGGCTTGGAGACAGGCGCCGGTGTTGAGGTTCTGCGTGCCTGAGGTATACGAACTATGGAGGGGGCGGTCGCTGGGGCTCTGGCTGTTGTACGAGTTGAAGACGATGTCGGGCTTGAAGATTCCAAGCGCAGAAGAGTGCTTGAGAAGAGAGTTCCAGTCTAGGCTCGGCGATAAGCTTCCTTGCTTGTCCGATATAGTGCAGGTAGAGGTGGTTAATGTGAAGTGGTGGACTGATTGGAAGTATATGGGAGAGGGGGCGGGCGCTGGGAAAAGGAAAAGGCTGACTGGCGGTATTTAAATGCCACGCAGCTAGCTGGTTCTGGCCATGCAGTTGCAAAGTCCCGAGACACCCTCCTTCGCAGTAAGGCAGCCGTATTTTTGATACCCTAATATTCGGTTTTTCTTGGTTTGTACTTTGCTAACTTTGCCTTCCCGTGCCGTATCTTCTTCTCTAACCCTTTGGATCGTTCTCAATCGTTCGATTCTCCCCCTTCAGCTCGAGTCACCGCGTCAGTGGAGGTAGATTGACGTACGGCTCTTAGACAGAACTGTAATACATCTGTGTCACTGCGCCCTTGAGTTATTGTAGTTGCTGATTATAACGACTGCACCGGCGGCCCGGAGAGGCGTAATCCGGAGACCCCAAGTGGGATCGGCTTGGGGACATAAGAGAGTGGGTGCGTTTCCTGACGCAAAAAAACACGCTCGGGGCGCCACGTGTGACCAACTGGACCCTCGCCTCCCAAAGTGGGCCAAATTTCAGAAACCGCTTACTTCAGCCAGCCTCTTCCGCGCCGCTCGTCCCAGGTAGCGAGACTGATGACAGCAACGATAACACTGACGCCCACCACCCTAGCTCCAATCCAAGTCCAACATGGCGCATTAGTTAAGCGGCTCCATCTCTGCTCTGCCGCCGCTCTCTCCGGGCACTCGCTTAGTTCCTAGGCCGCTCCTGCCTCTAGATTTTCTAGGTCAGCCCCTCTATCCTCATTCCTCAATACCCGCTTGTTATATGCCCGGAGTAGTGTTTTGACGGGCACACAACTTTCCAGAAATTTCTCCATCTAAACGTCAAGGGCCGGCGCGTCTTTGAGGATTTTACCATATATGCCGGGAGAAAGTTGTCCATCAATAGCGAAGAATGCAAATCCAAGACAGAATACCCCAAAAAATCGCCCGAATCTCATCACTAGGTACTCTAATCAACCAGGACTACCGTAGTTGCTAGCCGATCTTGGCGCAGAGGACTCCAACGCCAACGACTGGCTGGTGCAGTTGGACCACCAATGTTTCCTTCAATTCGCCGTCGTCAATCGCTGCCATAATATTGGGACAAGTAGGCTTTTGGGTGTGTCTCCTGTATTCATCACAATTTGCCCAGCTTGCTTCTGTGCTCATTCTGTCGCACATTCTCCCGATCGAATGCGAAGATGAGCGACTTCCCCGCCGTTCCCGAGCGACGATTGGGCCCTACCCCGGCCCAAATCTCGACAGCACTGGGGCATTCGCCTCGTCTCCTTGATGTCGCGCATCTACTCGCAGGCAATATATCGAGATCAGGCCGTGGATGGTAACTAGGGAGACACCGCGGTCGGAGGCTGAGACGATTACCGTCGTGTAAGGATACTGGGATTTTCTCTCTCAAATTCTTTGCCCTTGAACGATGCCAAGTCAAGCAAATCAGTCCGATCCTTTCACCCCCATCACTATCTGTGGAACATAAAACCAGGGTGTTTCCGGCCGTTTGTTGGCCGTTCGGCCAAAGAGTTATGGAACTGCTTATTCTAGGTAAAAAGGAGAGAGAGGCAGAGAGCCAGTATTATAGTGCTAGAAAGTGGGGAATCACGTGACCAATCAGGTGACCGTATGTTTCACACTATCCTCCCGATAACACCACGTCTATCTAAATTGCGGCACAGCAATAGCGGGGCAAGAGACATCCATCGCAGAGTCAATGTGTCCAACCTCACCATTCTTAACCCTTTCTGACTATGCTGTCAAACCCCTGAACACCATCCCCCAAACAGCTAAAGTCACGACGTGTCTCAGGATGAGTAACTCCCAGAAAACTCCTGACGAGATCGCCGCCGCAGCGAAAGCCAACGCAGCCACATTTTCCCCCACAATCCCCCTTGAAATCAACCCCGCTCGTCCCATCCTCGAGCAGTACAGCGGCATCGCCCCCGAGGATGTTGACGCCCACCTCTTTGCTATCGTAAGCCTCATTCCCACCCCCTGAGCTAGTGCCAATCCTAAGCACGCCACAAAAGCGAGAAAAAGCCTGGTCCATCTTCCCCTACGGCTGCATCGGCTCCTTCGGTTTCCTCAACCTCCAACCAACCCTCGAAAGTTCCCTCTTCCAAACCATAGCCGCCCGCTTTCGCGCCCCTGACTCAACAGAGACCTTCCTCGACATCGGCTGCGCCTTCGGACAAGTCATCCGGCAGCTCATCTACGACGGGGTGCCCAGTGAGCGCCTCTACGGGACTGACTTGCAGGCGGGTTTTCTGGATCTGGGGTATGATCTTTTTCGGGATCGGGATCCGGGGAAGAGCAAGGCGACGTACATCGCGGGGGATATGCTGAAAGAGGAGGAAACCGAGTTGGATAAGTTGAACGGAAAGATTGATGTTATTTACGCGCAGTACTTCTTTCACTTGTTTGAGCGGGATGATCAGGTCAAGGCGGCGAAGCGGATGGTGCGGTTTCTGAGGCCGGGGAATCGCGATGTTTTGATATTTGGGCGTAACGGAGGGCTAAAGATTGAGGGATGGGAGAAGTACGTGCTCGGTGCTGAGACCTGGCAGAAAATGTGGAATGAAGTGGGAGAGGCGACTGGGACGTCGTGGAGGACGGAGTTGGACTTGGAGAGTGGTGATGACTGGATAAAGGTGAGGTTTGCTGTTCGCAGGGCGTGATTGTTGCTCAGAACGGCTTCGAGGTGCCGAAATTTCAGTAACCAATTGTCGATGGTTGAGGTGCGGGGCATGCTCATAGGTCGAGATGTTACCGATTTCGGTGCTGCATGGTGCTGCGGGTCGCTCTGGTCAGCATCGTTCATCAGCCAGCCACAATGTTCAGCTCTGACCCCAACTCCCCATAGAGAAAGCTTTGGCAACACGAGATTCGTGGGAATAGTGTAGGTAATGTTCACCGATCTGCAGTTGAGTCCCGCGGCCGGCTGAACCCGACTCGCTGAGACATCTGTGAGCCAATCGCTCAGAGTCCCCCATCGCAACGGCCTCGGCATGGCCGCAGGCGAGACACCGACCGCTTGCTAAAATAATAAACCCCAGGTCTGCTCCTTGGAAATTCTGCAGTCCGACCGACCCTACCACTACCCACACCATTCCTGGACATTGCAACGAGAAACCCCACAGCCATGGCCCTCCAAAACGTCCTGCTCATCCTTTTCCCGGGGTTCAACACCCTTGATATGAACGGACCGTACGAAATCCTTCAAAAAACAAACAACGGAAACGCCTTCAAGATCGCCGTCGCATCCGAGACGCCCATCACCGTTTCCACCGAAGGTGCATCCGTCCAAGTGCGTTTCCCTTTCCAAGCCTCCGCTAGGCGACGTTGACTAACCCTCGCCCAGCGCGACATCACCCTCGACAATGACTTGATCGCCAGCCTGCACACATATGACATCCTCGTCGTCCCCGGCGGAAACACCGCGCCTGTCGCAGCGCAGGCTGCCAAGGTGGATGGCCCGTTCATGAGACTGGTCGCGGCGTATGCAAAGCTGGGATCCCCTTCGGCTGCCGATCGAAAGATCTTGCTGTAATGTTGCCATCCTTGGTCTACCACCGACAGAGGCTAACAAATCTCGCCAGCTCGGTCTGCACCGGAGCCCTGTTCTTGGGCACGCTGGGCGTGTTCAACGACATGATGTGCACGACGCACTGGCTCGCGTACGAGGACCTCAAGAAGCGAGTGCAAGCTGCCGCTGCGGGTACCTGCCAGAAGCCGGGAACTGTGGTGGCTGCGCGGTTTGTTGACGCGGGGGTGAATGCGGAGGGTGTCCACATTATCAGCAGCGGTGGTGTCAGTTGTGGCATGGATGCGAGTTTGTACGTCATCAAGTTGAAGTGCGGAGAGCCGGCGGCGAAGGGTGTGGCCGAGTTGATCGACTATGCCTGGCGGCAAACAGAAGGCTTTGTCGTTCTTGACCAAGCGCCCAAGAATGTCTAGGTACGGTGGCTGGAGGCAAAGAGCGGATGAAAAAGCGATGGGAAAATCCTGTAACCGATGAATTTCCATCCGTACTCCGGCTCAGCGGGGTTTACTGTGCTATTAATCCTTCGTGATGTACATATGTGTGCGTGAGTACCTACATAGTTGTGTGTGTATCTATGTATGTATGTATACATGTATATGCACATGTGTGTGTGGGTGTGTGTGCTAGTGTGCTACCACCGTCCGCTGGGTCTCGGATCCCTCAGCATGTCCAGAACCTCCCCTGCGTCTCTACTAAACAGATGCTCGACAAAGGCCACTCGAGTCGAGTTTGTAAACAAAAGCTTCAGTCGGGCTCTGGACCCTGCGTCGTAGGTGGAAGTCAACCCTTCGATCACCTAGACCATCCCTCTCTATCGCTCCGGCGGATGCTCGAAGCATCTCAGTCCGTCGACAACCAGCGTGACAATCAACGTCTGTGGGAGAACCGCGATGAGCTTCCCAAAGGCCACTACGATGCTCCCGACGTCGTCCGGGGCGAAGTCATCAAACACCGCACCAAGAGTGTCAGCGCCATAGTCGCCAAACTTGTCGACGAGCTTGAGCAACAGACTCAACGCAAGCGCCAGAGGCCATCCTTAGGCGTCCCCCCACTCTCTTTGTTGGCCGCAGAAGAACACAAGGGGGATCATCCTTGCTTTTGTTTCTGTGACTGCCCAGATACCATGGAGCTGTTTGTACAGCATGGCGCTCGCAACTGACATATCGAGACTAGCAGATGTGGAGTTGGCGTTCAGAAGAAGCAGCGCTGACTCGTCGAGCATCAAGAAGGCCCTGACACGGGGATGAGAGAGAAAGGTCTGGACGCGATGCTCATCGACATTGGAGCCTGGCCGTCGCTGTGACCTGAGTGTGTTGCGGCTGTCGGTGAGCATGAAGGATCCGTCGTAAGAGTATCGATTGAGAATTTCATCGGTCGTTGCTCTCGGACGCAAAGGGGCGCTCGCCGACACTTGTCGCTGGAGGATTAGGCGCCTCCGCTCTTCCACTGTTGTTGTCTCCGAGTCAACGCACGTGTTCGGTTCGGACGGAAGTGTACATGTATGCATGTATGTATACATGTGGGCATACATGTAGGCACGTGGGTAAACATGTAGGTATACATACTTGCGTCTTGCGTGGTGTCTAGGAATGGCTCCAAGATCTCCAAGAGGTTGATTCGTGTAAATCGATCTATCTCAGCCAGCCGGTGGTTGACTTTCTTGACTTGCGACTCGATTTCTCCCAGCTTCCCCACAATTTCTTGTTGCCGCAGGCTCCCAAAGTGCATGTTTTGGTACTGCAGATGCATTATGGAATGGTTCTGCTGAGAGATGTTTTGCCGTTCCTTGGAAGCAATGACAACCGCGTGAGATGCAAAGCGTTGAGCAGCCAGTTTGACATCCGCAAGTCTGGTCTTGAGCTCATCTGAGAAGCGGGAGTGGTTGACAAACATTCTGACTTCTCTCGCTGCAAATTGTCAGCCAAAAAGTCAGTGAGATTGGTAAGTGAGCAGAATAGAGATGGCGAGTTTGCGCCTACCAACTGAGCCACGCAGGAACCATGCGATGAGAACGTTCATCAACTTGAACAGTGACTTATAAAGAGCAGATGACCGGTGATGGAGCTCCTCGTCTTCTTTGTTGAGATGAACCATGATGGCATGATCGTTCAGGGTGTACGGGATGTCCTCGAGGGCGGGAGCGGATACCCGCCTTCCTCGTTAATTCGTCATCCCGTGAGATCGTGAAGCAAAAACTGCCTCGATTCTTTGGCAAAGACGGTTAAAACTGTCCTAGCATGGTGGGTGCTGCCCTGCACAGCCCAAACCTGTGGCGGTAAACCACAGTCCTCGCCACCGCTGCCCTTTTCCCCCAGTTTCTCCCACCCGCCCGCAAGCGGAAAATTATTCGTCAACCGAAAGTGCGGCGCTAAAAACCTCAGTCAAAGATACCTACCTACAATCATCTCTCACTCAAAACTCTTGATCAGAAGTCTCAAAATGGACAGTCCTACTGCTAATAGGCACCACCATTCCGGGGCCACAACGCCTGTTCATCAACCAAGACCGGACTCTCCGCCATATGAGTCGATCGAGTTCCCATATGCGAGGGCGGAGATCAGCCCACATTTTTCTCGAGGTTCCGATTCTGGTTCCAGCTACGAGAGCGACCATGAGCGGGACGAGTCGGATGAAGATGGGGCTCGCAACCTAAGGTCTCTTCAATTGGAGACAGAGGCTGGTCGGGATGTTTCCAAGCCCACCAACTCACCGGAGAGAGAGCAACAGCTGACTAACATGCTTGATGCGGCCACTTCTCTCGAGCGGCAGGTTCAGAGCACTTTCGACAAGCACGTACCGCCAACGGTAGGGAAACAGGTCAACGATTTTCGCTCCTCGATATGGAAGTCGTATAAGAATCTGACGTACGACCGAATCCGTTCTCTTGTATCTGCTCGACCAATCCCAAGTATCTCCCTCAGTGTGGATACCTCGCTGATCAACTTCGGACACAACAGAATACATGACAATCTGCGACGGGTTTCTTCTCCTGCCACGAAGAAACAGGCGTTGGAGCCCCCAGAATTCAACGCCGAAATCCAGAAACTCAGCATGGGCGACTGGCAAAAGGGAATCAAAGACTCAGCAGTTCCCCGGCCGATTATCAAAGCGTATTACCGCAGCATCCCTACCACAGATGAGGGTGCTGAAAGTGTGGACCCCCCGGAGCGCGTAGTCATCAACACTGCAATCCTATCAGATGAATTGGAGGGCATTTCCGGCGTGAGAGTCGCGACCTATCCCATGATGTAGGAGCGAATCCGTCCAATCGATGATTCATTGCGAAGGCTGACAAACATCGTTCTCGGCAGCTTGGCAGCACCCTACAAAGTGAGTCAAAGCTGTCCCCATTCCGAATCACATCGAAAGCTCAGTGTCCCAGATACTCGTCAAATACTACCCGCGAATGACGGAGAGACTCTTGCGATTGGAGGAGGATCTCCTAAAGGCGCAGAGTGAAGTTTCAAAGACGACAATGGAAACCTTGGAGACGTCGCCAAGGAGTCCACCACCGGAATTTGTTGCAGAATTGCCTGCCCCTATTTCGCGGGCGCCCTCGGAGCAAAATAAAACGCATGGAGTCAGTTCTCCGGCAGGCACAAACACCGGTGGAGCTGCAAATGCTGCAGTACGGGAAACGGCGCATTATAAGTCACTACTTGCTCGATTCACATATCTACGAGTCCTTCACGATTTCATCGCATCGGATCTCGGACACTACCTCAATCTTCAGGCGAGCATCAATGACGGTGCACTGGAGGCGATAAGATTTCAAAATCTTTGGGATATGTTTCAGCTCCGGGACTGCCTAGACCAATTCCACACAGGTTCTCAAAGAACCCAATCTTCAGTTCTGGCACCTGGACCTCGTTTATCATCGACTGTTACTACATGGGCTGCGATAGTGATTTTATTGGCCCAGTGGATAGTCGGAAGGTCATCCAGTGCTTCAGCGGGTCGGCAAAAATTCAGGATTTACCGATATACCCCATTCGGTTTCATGTCGCCAGGGACGAAATCTTGGCGAAGCTTACGGCCCAAGGCAGAAGGGCTGTCTCTGTTTGCGGCCATATGAGCTACAACGAGCCCGTCGCTGGGTGTACGCGTCTTGGTTACCGGGAAGATATCAGTGGCGACATTTTCATTGACGCGACTACGTATTATCGAGGGACGGCAACTCCAAAGCCAAGACTTGGCTCGTTACTCTTGTCTAGGTATTGGTGTGAATCAGTCACGTGGAATTTTTCACCCTGTTGCTCATCAATGTTCGCAAAGCATCTGGAATGCTCACCCAGCATTCGGTACACATAAGTATCGGTCCCCATATCCTCAAAGCGCTTGATCAGGTCGTCGGGAAAGCGCTGCGCTCGAGCGGCGACCAGCGAACGCAGCAAGCTATCGATGCCCAGCGGCCAATGGCTCCTATTAAATGGAGGCTCTTCGCACATGAGCTCTAGCGCTTTGGCGGCATTGCGGCGGGTGGTGTGGCGGGTGGTGAGGATGTTGGTGAGAATTTTGAAGAGGATGGAGTATGTGAGGTAGGATACCGAGACCCAGAGGGTCAAAGAGGTGAAAGAAAAGGCCATTGTTATGGCCACAAGAGACTATTGGGCTTTGGTTTGCGCCGGTGTTCGACTGGCGATGCAGACGAGGGAGTGTCAAGGCGACAGGTGGTAGTGGAGAAGTGAGAAAATGAGCCGATTCAAAGAGGGGGGGAAAATGGAAGGTAAGTAGCTGAGATAGCTGGCCCATTTCTGTTGCGCCTTCTGTTGAGCGGAATTGACTTTGGCATCTGATAGGGGGGCACCCCCCAATTCTTAGGGGGGCACCCACGCACTGGCCATTTTACTAGGGGGGCACCCCCCCACATACGGGGTTAGGGTTTTGTATGGGTAGAAAATTGATCTAAGTCCGTTTGCATTATTGGCCGTTTGCAACATTCGACCTTATGATAATTTTGCCATCTTTAACAAAACTTCGACTTCACTCAGGCACCACAACACTAATAGCGGTTTGTCGCATCGCTCTAATATGGTTCCTATAGCTAATAAAATGGCCAGACTATACCCTGAAGTAATTGGAAGCACCAGATTCCTATTTGTTATCACGTAATTATGGAGTTCCGCAGTTATAATAATGTCGACCAGTACAGGGCGGACCGTGATCCCTAACAGCGATAATAACGGCAAGCCGTACTATTATAGTGATGTCAACGGCAAGCCTTACTGCTATAGCGATATTAACGAGGTTCACAAGCCTTTGGAGCCTTCTTCGGAGCCTTCTTCAAAGCCTTCTTTACGTGAGGGCTTGGTTTAATGTTTACGTAGTGCCTTAAACGCTATAAGTGTTATACCGCTTAATGGGGTTAATATAGCCTCTGAACTGCCTCCATTCGGTGAATCTGACAGCGGTTCTGGTAACGGTTCCAAATCTAAGCAAGGCTCCGGTCGCAACTCCAAACGTAACTCCGTTCGCGATTCCAATCCAGCATCCCACTCTAAATAAAGTGGGTATAATACTAATAATAACTACCCTACCTTTAAGGATAAGGTTATTCCTAACCCTCCTCTAATAATTATAACAGCTTTAATTAGAGATCTACAGGCCGCTGTTAACACTTAGGCGAAGGATAAGGGCTTTACTGTTATAAGGAAGAATAGCTAAGGAAAGAAGAATGGAGCCTATATGCGATATAACCTATTATGTAATAAATTTAACCAGCCTAAATTAAGTAAATCCGCTAGATTACGTTAACTAACCTTACGTAAATACAGCTATATGTGGAAAGGGCTGGCAGTTTTATCCCTAACTAGATGGCTGTTTCAGAGCTATAACGACCTAATACACTAAACTTACAACCACAGACCCTCCATTAACCCTACAGCTTACCCTTAACACTGTAAGATACCTAATAACGTACTTAAAGCTATTACTAACACCTTAATCCACCCTGGTATCTATGTAAGAGATATAAGTAACTTTATTATAACTTAGTTCCCAGATACAAATTACATTAACAGGGATATCTACAATACCAGAGCTTTAATTCGTCACCAGAGGCTAAATAGTCGTACAGGCATTATAACAGTTATTAAGGAGTTTAATAAACTTAAGATACCTTATATTACTAAATAAGCAGACCCTAACACAAAGGAGGACCTTATTAATATTATCTTTTCATACCCTCTTCTTCTATTAATAATGGTATTATTATAGGAGGTCGTATAGACAGATATGACGTATAGCACGAATATCTTCAATTATCCACTATTTTAAGTTACAGGCTTAGTTAGCTATAACACTGCCTTCACATCGGTATTTAACCTTATTAACAATGAGAAAAAGGAGGCGTTTAAGTTCCTCTTTAACGGTATAAAGTAACTTAAAACCAAGGCAGGTATCCCTAACCCCCTTATTTTTATAACAGATTACTATACAGAGATAAAGTCAGCTATAAGCACCGTCTTCCCTAATACCTAACAGTAACTTTATATCTACTATATTATTAAAAACGTACTCTATAACGCTAAAGTTAAGTTTAAAAAGAGGGAGGATGTTTATTTTAATAATAAGGAGTACGGGGATAATAAGGCAGATAAACTGTCACCAGCTGAGGAACGCGCCTTAGCCAATCTTCGTAAGAAGGCTGATAATGAGGATGAGGGTATAGGAATAAGATCCTTAGTAATTACCCCTATTCCTTATAACCATTACAGTGTGGAGATGATATTTAAAGCTATAATATATGTAATAAGCGAAGAGGTCTTCTTTAAGGCTTAAGTGGCCTTAAAGGTAGAGTTTATAAACTAACCTGTTATAATACGGTATTTTAAGAAATATTGGCTTCCGCTACGTGAATAGTAGGCCGGTTATTTTATTTAATGGTATTTTAATTTTAAGGCCCGTGTTACCTCCCTTACAGAGTTAACTAACCTTAACGTTAAAAGCTATCTTATTAATAGTCGCGCATCTACTTTTCAGCTTCTTAAGGTTATTAAGGCTTTAGCCCTTTATTAAATAAAGAAGTGGGAGGATAAGTAAGCTAATAAGGGTGTCAGAACTCGCTTAAACTATATTAGGTGCAATTATCTTAATTCCTTGCTAATAAGGGTATTTTATAAAGCCCTAGAGTTAATTAACCATAAGTATCGGTATATAAAGGCAGCGTTTACCATTAAGAGTAGGTTAGCTAAGCCCCTAAACCCCTGTAAGGGGGTATACTCTATATCCTTACAGTATGGCATTTCATATCGTCACAGCATTTTCACTACTATACAGTATAAGAAGCAGATCCGCCTTTAGACTGTTCTGCTGCGATGGCATCTAACACCACACTATTACAACCTACACCCGACACAGGCCTTAAGAGGACTGGCGTGGGTTAAGACAGAACATATAATAGGACGCTAACAGGTAAGGGGCGTTCCGAAGACGGCTTATTAAGCTAGCATTCCTAAACGGGGGTTTAATGTCACTGTAGGTCGCTGTCACTATAATGCACAGAGATAAGTCTGAACAGTAGGATATAAATAAATAATTAAATACTAGCGTGAGGAACCAGAGTCCCTTACGGTAGTTATGGTTATAACTATAACTATTTATACCAGTTAGCCAGTGGTATCTTATACCTTACTTAATAGTCTGTTACTTAGTAAGGAATTAAGTAACCTGTTATTAAACACCCCTTGCTTAAAGGTTTCGCAGATACTTAATAAGTGAGTGCCTTTACTAAGATTAAGTAACTACTGGTTAGTTATAAGGGCTTTAAGTCTTTACACCCCTGGCCTAGTGCACAGTACTGTGTGTACTGTCTTCCTGTACTGTTCCTTATACAGGGGATTTATCAGGCTACTCCAGCTTAAGTAACGGCCTGTAAGGTTGTTATATAATTCCCCCTTTTTAATATTCTTTTTCTATAAAAAATCCTGGTAAAAGCATTCCTTTTTTCTTAACGTAACTATACCTGCTAACTATATATAGAAGCGTACTTTGAAAAACAGCACCTTTTGTCACTGTAACCTTGTAGACTTCACTTTAACTTTTAAATCGCAAATGTCGCCTTATAGTCGTTATTTTTTAAAATCGCTTTCTTATCTTATTACCATATAATTAGACAGTTATTCTAAATACTTACTAATAAGGGCTTTATCTTTATACGACATGTTTAATTATAGCGACGTTTTCCTTTAACAGCTCCTTTTTAAGAAACGCCGTCTTAACGTTAAGTATAACGTTATTACGTGGAATTTAAAGCTGAAAACTTAAAAGCTTTATAAAACTGTTACTTAACTTAAACAGATTGAAACTTAACATTATAAGATAGAAGAGTAAGCTTTTTTTACATTTAGCTAGGAGGTAGAGATCTTTTATTTCCAGGAGTAAGAGGAGGCCTATCTGGCTGCTCCTCCTAAAGCTAGCAAGTCCTTTAACTAGGGAGGTTTTTTAGTAAGAACGCCTGCTGGTTCTTTTTCTAGGGGGTCGTTACAGCCGGTAACCTCTTCTTAACCTGGTCCGTCACTTCTTTCTTTTAATAAATAAAACGGCTTTTTAACGTAACGGTAACACGTTTATATTTCGTTTTTACTAACTTCTTTTCTTAACAGTACTTATTTTTATATAAAGCTTATTAGGAGCTTTAAAGGCCTTACCTCCTTATTAGGTTTAAGGTCCTTATAACCTATAGTTAAGGTCCTGATAAATATCCTCCTATACCTACTAAGGAGTTTCCTACCGCTTCTCAGGCTTTAAATCCTATAATAGTTTTACTTTTTAATATAATAGTTTAAATATTAGGTTTTATCTTATTTTTAATTCTTATTATTAGTTTTAGTTAGTTTAGATTCTTTTAGTAGAACTTTGTAATTAGGTTTAGATATTTAAGATTTTTAACTGGCTTTTATAAGTTACTTTTAAGGCTGTAATCTAGCTACTTAATAAGATATTTAAACGTGTTCTTTCCCTTTCGTAAATTTAAAACTTCTTTAACGTTATACTTATCCTTATTAACGTTAATCTTAATCTTCTTTTTTAAAGGAACTCCCTTTAAGGTAAGTTTTAAAAGTAAAATATAAAAAACCTTAATCTACACCTTTATACTGGTAAGTAGGTTTAATTTATAATTAAAGGTGGTGACCTTTTTCTTAATTTAGAATAGTCTGTACCTTTTAAAATTAAGCTTTTTACTAAGTTATTTTAAATATAGGTTTTGTGAAAAAAGGTAAATATAATCCCCTTTTTAAAAAGTTAGTCCCTTAACTTATTCACTATTATAGTAAAGTCTTTTCTTAAACATTAATTATTTAATTTAATATTTATTAGTAAACTTCTTTATTTATTTGCGTATAAACTTAAGTTTGGCTTATAAGTGGTTATACAGCTTTTACATCTAATCTGTACAGACTATAGCTTAGGGGGCGCTAGTAAGTGGGCTTTAACGGAGCTTAAGCTCCTTACTATAGTTAGTAAAAAATGGTAACATATTTATTAACTTAATTAATATTATATTATAAGTTATTTATATTATTAATAATAACTTAAACTAATTATTTTATTTACAGTTAACGTAAGCTTAAAGATATATTATAAGTATTTAATTAACTTACTCTGTTTAACTATTTATTTATAGGTAGAAAGCTGTTAAAAGCTTACTCTTCACACTTATTCTTTATATTAACCTTTATTAGAACTTTGATATAATTAACTTATCTTAATCTGTAATAATATTATCTAATTAAAGGTGTTGTGAAATTACCTCTTTTTTAAAGACATAAGTAAACTGTTCCACTATTATATCCTTTAAAGTTAGTAGAAAATAGGCCTATTTTGTTAATCTGTTAATTACTATAAGGATTTAATTATAGGTAACTCTTATAATAAGGTCTTTAAACTTTAAAATCCCAGTAATAAAGTTAAGTAAGATAAAACTTTATAACACTTATAATATAAGGAGTGGTTTAAGAAGCCTATAAGGTTTATAGTGTTAATTTTACTTTTAATAACAGATATTATAGTTATTAACCATTTCCTTAACTAACTTCTTTATTCCTAGGAAGGTGTACGCTTATTAAGCTTACGTAAGAGTCTTAACTTAGCTTATATATCCTCTAAGTTAAGACTTATAAATTTATTACATATACTTTTTTCACTTATTTAAGATATAAATATACAGTTTCTTTTAATACCAGAGCCTTACTCTTAGTTTAAGTGCACTGTTTACACCTTTTAATAACTATTTTAGTTAGTAACAAATTTTGTTATAATTTAAATGCTTTAAGCACTTTTTATTACAGTCTTACATATACCTTAAAAAGTCTTTTAAGGAGCACTTATACTTATAAGTACCTTCCACTAACCTTTTTACTTAAAAGTCCTATTATTATTAATAAATATTATACTTTATTTATAAGTTTATACAGATATTAATAGTTTATTCCAGCGTTTAATCGTCTAACACTTACAGTGTATATTTTAAAATACTATTCTCTACTTTATTAAATATAATAACGGGAATTAAAACCAGATTAATATCCTTATAATCCTATTTTTAATTAAAAGTATTAGCTTACCTATTATCTTTTCCTTTAACATAATAAATCTGGAAATAAAATAGGGCTATTAATTTTACCCACTATATTTACTATAGGTTAAGTTCCTTAATTAAAAAGTACTAGAGGTTATTATAATCTGAGAAAACCTAAACCAGCTCTTTTATGCCACTTAAGTATAATACTTACTTAATAAAGTATTAAATAATCACTATTAGTTCCTTATTATAAATTAGATATTATAAAGTTAGACTGTAAATTCCTTTTAATAAGAAGGTAATTAAGTAGCGTTTCCCATTATTTTAGATTTAACTAAGTTCTCCACTAATTATAAATTCTAAAAAGTCTATTTTAACTTAAAAAGGCTTTAAAAATCAGGGAGTGTTAAAACTAATATTATAATAAAAGCGTGTTTAAGGTCCTTAAACGCCTTCTATTATCTATCAGTTTACTTAAACAGCTTTCCTTCACCTATAAGTTTATAAAATAATTTTACAATTCTTGTAAAATACCTAATAAAACAGTAATAAAAGTTTATAAAGCTGATAAAAACTTATAACTCTTTCTAATTCTTTAAAGTGGGCTAATCCCTAATTACCTTTATCTTTTTTAATTACATTTTAAACCTTTTAAGGGTTACTTTAAACCTTAAATAATTCAGTTTTTAAATGTAAAAATGGCTCTTCTTTAAATTCACTATCAGCTTCACTTTTTTAAAAACTGTTAAAACCTATCACATATATTTTCAGTATTTTTTTAAAGTTTTAAAGTAAATTAAAACATCGTTTAAATATATAAAGATAAACTTATTAAGGAAAGGGTAGAGAATATTATTAATAAAGCCTTAAAAGGTTATAAGGGCGTTTATTAATCCCATTAACATAATATAATACTAATAATACCTATTATAAGTCTAAAAGGCCGTCTTATACTTGTCCTTTTCCTTCACTTTAACGTAATTAAACCCTATAAGGAAATTAAGGTTAAAGAACTAATTTACTTTAATAATCCATTCTCACATTTTTATAATAAGTAGTAATAAGTAACAGTTTTTAATTATATCCTTATTTAACATTTAGTAATTAATAACTATACGTAACTTACCGTCTCCTTTCCTTAAGATAAACAGCACTAAATACCCTATTAGGGACTGGGACTTTATAATAAACCTATTCCTTAAGTTCTCATTAACATACTCACTTAAAACCTCAGCTTATTAAAGGTTTAAGTAATAAGGTTAAAAACTATAAAGCTTCACTCCCAGTTTCAGCTTAATTTCGTAATCTTATAATTTATAATCCAGTAATTATAGTATCTTTTTTCAAAACAGGGTAAACTTCCTATACTCTACAGGTACCTTAAATAAATTAACTTTTTCACTTATTTATAAGTTAGCTTCTTACTTCTTTCCACCTTTTAAATCATTATTTAAATAATACAGTAAACTCTCTAATCCTTTAACCATTTTTATAAACTTAACCTAAACCGTGTTTAATTTTAAGGGTTTAACGTGCTTTTAAGTACTTTATATAACTTTAAAACAGTTTAATACCTTCTTAACTTTCTTTAAACAGTAATTACAGTTAAGGGACTTACCGAAAGTAAGGTGGCCACTCCTTTAGTTAATTATAGGATTGTATTTTTCCAGCTAGGGTAAACTTAAGATTATATCATATCCTGTAACTAATATAACGTTAAAATCTACTTATTATTTATCCCTATCCACTTTAATTAAAAGTGGTAAGTAATAAGTAACTTTACCGTTATTATATTAATATAAGCCTCCTTCTCCATTTTAAATAGAAATAACCTTTTTATCCTCTTAATTAAAGAGTTTCCTTTAATTAACTAATAAAGGGTACACTAGGTTAAAAGCACTCCTATTATTAATTACTACTCTTACCCTAAACAGCCTCCCTTTTCTATCTATTACATTAACACTAACAGAATAATACTTATACTCTTTTAACATCTAAGTTATAACAATTATCTATCTTTAAGGTCTTATCTAACCTAACCTTTAAATACCTTTTCTTCTTTTTAAGGTTTTTACTAACTAGCGAACTATTAGTTTCCAGCCCTTTTAAAGGGCCTGTAACCTTTTCCCAGTTCCTTTTAAAAAAACAGGCAGCTTTAGTAAACCTAATAATTAACCTTTCCTAAGTTTTTACACCTTAACGTCCAGTCGACTTTAAATAGTGTAATGTTTCTAAAATCCTTAACAAGTTAATAATACACTTTATAAGCCTGGATTACAGCAATATCTTTTTATTCTTAAATCTACTAGTAATCTTCCCGCTTTTACCACTCTCTAGCCTTTCCATTAAGGTGTAATAAGTATGTTATAACCAGGCAGTTATTAAGTACTCCTCTTTACTAACACGTAACAGGAGTTTAATTAATCACAGTAACCTTTTACTTATTACTAGATTCTTTTATTAGGGAGCAGGAGACTTAATAATAGGCTAGTTCTAACTCTACCCTTATAACGGCGTAATCCCATTTCTATACGCTAGGAAAGTGGTTATAAAAAGCCTTAAGTCTATAATACTAGTTAAGAGCGTAGTTATTATATATATAATTAATCCACAGTACGTCTTTATAACTAGGGTAATTAATATTAACTGCTAGTGTTACAGTTATAAAGTACAAGACGGGGGAAGTAATACCTTATTTCCTTTCTTCTTCCACTTACCTCTATATACGTTACTTTTCCCAAACCTCTTCCTAAAACTTAAGTAATAGTAACCCAGCTTATTCTTCTATAAAATAATCTTCTTTAACAAATTAATATTTAAACTAATTAGTAAAACAGACTTTATTACAGAGTTATAACCTAATTTCCACTACTTTATCTTTAAACGTCATAGTAAAACCCTTAACTTATAAGTCCTCCACTTTATCTACCAGCTCTTAATATTTTTCCTTCAGCTCCTAAACCCTCTATTAATATACTTACTTCGTGCCTTTTTAAGGGACACTTAAGGTACCAGTCTAAGGTATACCGGCTTTAATATAGGGTAATTATCTAAACTGTCCTTCTTCCAGTGAGGTAAGGGTGTTAATCTACTTAATATACTTAAAACGTTTAAAAGTCTTAAAGGGTATTATTAAAAAGAACTTCTATTTCTCCAGTTTAATTCTCTCAGCTTATTCTCTTTTACCTTTTAAGGCTTACTTTACCGTTTAAATAGCTTAAAAGGCTAGTTCTTTAACTCCTTTTACCATTTTAGTGATTTCTAAGTCAGGGTCCTTCCTAAACTTCCTTAATTCCTAAGCTTACAGGGTAAGGTTTTTAAAGCTTATAATAGCTAACTGGAACATTTCTTCTTAAAGTCGGTCTTTTATAACCCACACCTTTAATGGTTCTAAATTTCCACCTTAAAGTTAGTCTTTTATAACCTACACCTTTATAACTAGCTCTTTTAAAACACCCTTAAAAACTAAGTACACCACATCCTAGGGTTCTTTCCCTTCTTCCTTATCTCTTAAGTTACATTTATCTATCTAAGTATAGTCTTTTTCATTTCCTACTATCCTAACATAAATATCTCTTAAGTTAAACCTAACGTGTTTCCCTCCTTTTAAAATGGGTTTCCAGTTAACTTACTTTAGTAACAGACACTATTACATTATATAACTTTTTTTATTACAGTTAAAACACTAGACTTAAGACAGGTCCTTAAGCTGTTTTTATTACTATTATTATTAAGGTTTATTGCAATTAAGTTAATTTTAACAGTTTACCATACTAATATCTATCAGCTTGGGATAGTAACCTATTATAGTTAACTAATTCCCCTTTTTTAACTTACTTAAATAGTAAGGGGTCTGTTCCTTTTAGTAGTTTTTCCGATAATAATAATTATAATACCAGTTATTAGCTTTAATAACTATCTTAATTAGCTCTTAAAGGTGATCTGGGTGGTCTTCTTAGTAAAGGTCTCCTATAACGTGTTCCTTTAAGCCACTTTAGAATAGCATTACCAGGGCTTTTTAACTAAGTTTAATCTTTACTACTTCCAGCTTAAAGCGGGTGGAGAACTTAAGGATTAAGCATGTCTACCTTAAGGCTATAAGGCGCTGTTTAGCTCTCTTAAAGGCGTTTAGTTCTTTAAACTCAGTTTAGAGTTAGTTAATAAAAACGTTAAAGTTATTAAAAAGGGCTTAGGTCTTAGAAGCCTCTTTCTATACTTTATCTATAAAAAGGTTATTAATTATCTTTACATAAGGTTCGTACTAATAAGTAGCTACTCCATTTAGTAACGCTTTAATAAACCTAACCTTTCCTTCTTCTTTAAAGAACTACTTATTGTAATAAGTAATATAACTCTAAAGCTAGGCTATCTAGGACTTTAATTATATAAAGTCTCCCTTAAAGCGTAACAGTAAGGGGAGCTTTACTCGTTTCTTCTATAAGCCCTTAAAGTTATTATTCTCTAGCTTAACAGTGTTAAATTAGGCTTAGAGTTTTTTAATAAGACTGATACGGCTTTTAATATCTTTAGGAAAGGCTTTATTAAGTTCCTTAACCAGTCCCTATTAATTAAGGTTTAAGTCTTTAAGGTGTGTAGCTAACTTATTAATAATAGGGAGTCGAGGCTGAGCTTACACCTTCTTAATCTCCTTACCTTTTCTAAAGGTTAACATATTAGTGGGAGAGAGGTAATGTCTAGGAATTTAATAAATAGCGTTTAAAACTGTAACGTTAATATCATATTATAACTTACACTTAACACAGGCCTTAAAAGGACTAATATAAGTTAAGACAGAACGTATAACAGGACGCTAACAGGTAAGGGGTGTTTTAAAAACGGCTTATTAAGTTAATATTCTTAAATGGGGGTTTAATATTACTGTAGGTTACTGTCACTATAATATATAAAGATAAGTCTAAATAGTAAGATATAAATAAATAATTAAATATTAATGTAAGGAATTAAAGTCCCTTACAGTAGTTATAGTTATAACTATAACTATCTATACTAGCTAGCTAAAGGTATCTTATACCTTACTTAGTGGTCTGTTACTTAGTGAGGAACTAAGTAACCTATTACTAAGCACCCCTTACTTAAAGGTTTCGCAAATGCTTAATAGGTGAGCACCTTTACTAAGACTGAGTAACTGCTGGTTAGTCGTAAGGGCTTCAAGTCTTTACACCCCTAGCCCAGTGCGCAGTACCGTGCGTACTGTCTTCCTACACTGTTCCTTATGCGGGGGATTCGTCAAGCCGCTCCAGCCTAAGTAACAGCCTGCAGGGTCGTCACACACACCTTATAAGTAATTATAATCTATATTATTAGCGTTTCTAACAGTTTTAAGATAAGGAGGACCTGTAACGACCCTGCAGGCCGTCACTTAGGCCGGGGCAGCCTGATAAATCCCCCGTAGAAGGAACAGTGCGGGAAGACGGTGTACACCGTCCGGGCGCACTGGGCCAGGGGTGCAAAGACCCGAAGCCCCTACAACTAATGAAGTACTGCTCGCAGCATGCCGAGTGCTCGCATCGTAAGTAGGAGAAACCTTATAAGCAGAACGCTCGCGTAATGTAAAATGCTCGCATAACAAGCACTTACAGCACTATAAGCAAGGTATAAAGTACCTTTTAATTAGTTAGTATAAGGTAGCTATAGTTATGCCTATAACCACTGTAAGGGACTCTGGTTCCTCACACTAATATTCAATTATTTATTTATATCCTACTGTTCAGACTCACCTCTGTACATTATAGTGACAACGACCTACAGTGACATTAAACCCCCGTCTAGGAGTGCTAGCTTAATAAGCCGTCTTCGGAACGCCCCTTACCTGTTAGCGTCCTGCCATACGTTCTGTCTTAACCCGCGCCAGTCCTCTTAAGGCCTGTATCGGGTGCAGGTCGTAATAGGACCCTTACCTTCAAATTCGCAATCTTAAAGTAGCTAAAAAACGGCAAGGAAGACCCTGTAACGATTAAGTTATAATACCCCCTAACATAAGGTTTACAGGTACACAGACCACCATACAGGGCACGTAGGGCACGGCACGGGGCATAACACAGGGCACTTAGGGCTTATAAAGGGCTACCCTTAAGACTACACGTAAATAACAACCGAAAAAGACCTTCCCCGGGCCTCCACAAGGTAACGCACCACGTTTACAACCCTCTATACGTTGTCAATTATCAGTATGGGAGATTAAGGCCTCCCCCAGCCCCGAGAGGGAGCCCCAGCATCACCGTGTGGCCCGCCATCGCCGTACTCCAACCCCAGATCCAACCCCCAAGTCTGTTACAGAGCCTGTGATTAAGGTGGGCCCTAAGTCGGAGCCGGAGCCGGAGCCTTAGCCACGCAGAACAGCCTTACGCAGCTACACACACCCACAGCCTTCTTTGCTTATAGCCAAGGAGCCAGTTACTACTACTCAGTCAAGTAAGCGGGCTGCAACGGGCGTCCCCACTAACGAACAGGTGGGAGAATTGAGTTTAGTCCCTGCAAGGCCCGTGAAGAAGACTAGGAGCGGCCGCACAGTCAAAGCTACAGAGAAAGTAATGGGCGTAGTGTAATAGTAGTGCGTAGTGAATGTAGTGGAAAAACGCGGGGTCTGGCTAGGGTTGTAATAGTAATACTAGAATAGTTTTTAGGCCTCACAGCCTTGCGGTAATGCTGAGAATCATTCGGATCACAGTTTGGTATCAATAATTGGTGTGAGTTACTGCAAAAAAAGATCTTCTACTATTGCAGTAATGGTGGAAGCCACGCAATTTGTGGGGGGGTGCCCCCCCAGTAAAATGGCCTGTGCTTGGGTGCCCCCCTAAAATTTGGGGGGTGCCCCCCTATCAGATGCCTTGACTTTTGGCAAGCTGGCAACCTTTTTTCCGTCGCAAGCAAGCGCATGTTGGCATGGCGCGAATCGAACTGGAACCACCAAAGGTTCTCCACAAACGGTAGGTGCGGCGTTGAAAGCAAAAAAGAATCTCCACTTACAGTCACATCCAGCAAAGACGGAAGGAGCAAGAGCGGAGGCTCGGGTTTACGGGAATCTTTCTCGAGCGCGGCACAATGCACGGATGCCGGCCCGATATCTGTGTCCCCAGCTCGGGTCCGACTCGGGCTCTCCCCGCCCCTTTTCTGCCAATTTATTCAGGGGAAGGGGGAATACGCTGTAACAATTACCGTTTCTGCAGGACGACGTCTCCGAGCAGATTCAGGTACCTAGGCGGAGGGGGATGAAACAACCTGGTTGTATGCGACGCAACATGACCCTTTGGTTGCGGCTCAGGGTGGATGATATTGAAGTCGCCGGTTGGTCGCCAAGAGGATTCATGGTTGCAGCTGAGTCACCGAGTTGCTGCGCCACGACAAGGTTGTTACCAGAAGAAGGATGGGTGGTAAAGTCCACCAATGCGGACGTTGCCTGCCGGACAGATAGCCCTAACCCTGGACCAGGAAGCCGGGGCATCTGCAGCGCTAAAAAACGCACACGTCAGGTTACTTTTTGGGGTTACCTTCAGCGGCTTCGATACAACAACAACAACAACAACAACAGCAACCGTTAGGATGGCAGCGGTGCCAACGTCGTGCACCTCTCCCCTCATTGCCGCGCCTGTGGAGGTAGTTCTCAACATCATCTCCCACTGCGGGTCAATCACCGATATCCTGGCGCTAGTGAGGACTTGTCACCACATGTCGATCATCTGGACCGTAAATGCTCTCGTTATCCTCCCATCACGCCGCAGACTGGCAGACGCGCTCAACATCGTACGTCTTGCGGAGCAAATGATGGCGCCTTCTTCGAAACCTGGAAGATCACCCCTGCAGCAGCTCAAAGCAGCCGTCAAGCTCGCCCGTGTCGTCAGGGATACACTACTACTGGCGCGCGGTATGCAGCAAGTACGACGACCGGCACTACTACGCATAAGAACGAAGCAGCAAAGAAAGGGCCTCCCAGACACTGTGTCCCAGACGTTAGACCTCGTTCTGACGGAGGACGACATCTATCACCTCCTGAATGCCGGAGCAAAGGTCGATTCATGTTGCGAGAATCGATACCGCTGTGGCGAAATCGAGTTTGACGAGAACGGCCAACCTTACATTCACGAGGCATGGCCGTTTGAGATCAACAACTATGTGGTCGCTGACCTTCTTCGCCACCTTCTGCGTGTCCGCCAAGCGCGGTTACACTCTCAACCCCTCTGCGATAGTGTGGTCGACCGAGGACACCACCTACTCCGAAGCTTGTTGGGCAAGCCATACAAGGACGATACTCCGACAGCACCTTATTTGGAGGTTCTTAAAGGTATACCTTATTGGGAGTATCTCAAAGATCTGGGCATGGACGTCCCATCACCTCTCGCGGGGATGCATTGATCGGGCGGAGGCCGGCAATAGCAAGATGTGCGCGTCCTTACGACCTAGTATCCGCTCAACTCTCCAATGTCTTATTGTCAAGCATCTCCATCTCAACCCAAGACCTAGACGATGAGTTGCATTGTGCATTCTTACCTATGAGTCATCCGCCGTACAACACTTATATACCCATGGCTCAACCAAAATAAGCGACCCACTCCATCCAACTCACCACACGACGGTTCAAGATTGCTTCATCGACCTGTGGAACATTTCACTGAGGGTACGGAGCTCATGGGAGCAGCGGAAGTGCAGTTGCAAAGTGACTTGATTAGGTAGAAAGGGGGGGAGCGAAGCTCCCTGACTAAATACAAAAGAAAGCTCCCTGTGTGTGAGGAGAGCACATGACGAAAGGCTCCTGCGCGCCTGAGCGCCAAGAACTGCCGCTGCAGTTCGACAGAAAGTCATTAAGGGTGTGATATGCCCCAGACGGTATTGTTTACCCCAGCTGTGGACACCTGTCTTAAGTAGGAGACTTTGGGCTCGGAAGAAAGTGGAAACTCCGGCATAGATCAGAGCAAGGTAAGGTAAAGGATTAATGGGGATTCTTAGGAGGGATATTTGATCTGGTATCAAAGGAGAACGGTGTCAAAAGCCCAGTTTTGTTCAGGTACACACAAAGCTTGATACCATCCATCTTCCCTTAGTGACATGTGATATCCAGGACCTGTGTGGTCAACATTGACAGAGGAGGTTGTCTGCTCTTGCGTTCTCATCGCAAGAAGCTCAATGATGGAATGGTGTCATAATTAAAGGTCGTGCTTATAAATCCATCGCGGCGGGTGAGCGACGGCATTGGGTATGATGCGTCGTCGGTCAGTAAGGGGGATGCACAAGGCTAAGTCGGTGGTAAACTCCAGGAGCATGGAGAATTGACTCACGCCCTGTCCTCACACTGGGTACCGACCCCAAGCAGGTCATTGGCCTTAGGGCTGATTGCGGTCTTGGTCTTTGGGTTGCGAGTCCCCTTTAAGCTGTCGGTAGGGAGGCTCATAGAATGCCAGGAGGGCACGGAGGCGCAGTTGCCGAACCTTTGCTCGCAGTTGTGCTCCAATTTTCGGGGGTACTTCGGACAAGGGGTTAGACGCCGTGCTTAGGTAGGAGACTCGGGGCCAGTGTCTTGTACAGACTCGCATTACCTACTCATACTCTACTAGGTGTGAGGCCCATTTCTTATGAAAAGGGTGAAGGGGATTAGGCACAATATGATGGAAGAATGACGGGAGACATGCGTTTAGGGGGTGGTATGGGGGTGGCAATAAGCAACAGCGGAGAGAAAAGGGACATACGGAAGTTGGAAACGACCAGGAGAGGGCACAAGAGGGAGGGAGCTGGGAAAACCATGGGTCACCTCGCGGCAAGCATCGAGGGCATTTACTAGGTAGGCATGTTCGATCGAATGACCTTGGTTCGTTAAGGATACTTAGAGCAGGTTGGATGCGAAGTTTTACGTATAGGCTGTTACTGGGAGAAGCGTGGTGGTCGGTCTGGGAGAGAAGCAACCGGGGATTCTCCAGGTTTATATCCATGGGTAAGTATGAGTGGAGGCCCAACAATGCACGCTTTGTTCAGGTGAGGGCGCGAGCAGTGATATGATGGGTCGGCATTCCATCCAAGGAGAAGTGCCACAACACAGCGAGTCTCAGGCTCAAGCTCGACGTGTTTTACGCCCAGTGGAAGCGTAATTGCGAGTAGCTTGCAGCATTGACGGGTGGTGATTCCAAGAATGATATGGAGATGGGCTAAAACGGCCAGGTTTTTTGGTGCCTAAGTGGCAGCAGGGGGATTCCCAATAACATACTCGTTTCCGCACAATCAGGAAAATAGGTGAGGCCAAGTGCCTAAGTGGCGGCAGGGGGATTCTCAATAACATGCTCGTTTCTGCACATTCAGAAAGTCAGATGCGGCCAAGTGCCTGAGTGGCAGCAGCGGGGTTATGTTCGTAAAGGCGGTGACTGTTCATTCGGCATTCCAGGAAACGCGAACGAATCGGCTATCCTTTAAGATGGATTGCCGAGTCGGATGCGCAGGTGGTGTGGTGGACAGGTTTGAGGCATCGCGTAAGCTCTGGTACAAGTTTTTTACATAATTTCTGTTCTCGCTCACAACTAATTTGCTGGATGAATTTGAGCCTCAATTTGTACCCTGGCCTGCTTAGTACCTGTCTCATTAGCTTCAAATGTGGTGGTACTTGATGTGATTGGAGGACGACATAGTTGTCTGCCAAGGCCTGGTGGATTCTCACACAAGCTCAGCCCAGTCTAGATTTGAGAACTTTCCAACCAATTTCGGGGAGATGCGATGGTTCGTAACATTTGTTCCGGCGCCCCACCCATCAAGAACGATCAGTTCCTGACCACCAATCCCCTCCCGGTCTTCTAGAGCTTCGCGTAGCTCTGCCTCCCAGAAATCATTCTTTCCGTAAGTGGCATCAGGCTTGATCCATTTCCACACCGGAAGCAGGCTATCGCCGAAGACGGGGCCCGAGCTATTGCTGAACCCATGAAATGACCAAAATTTTCGAAAGGCTTCTCCCTCCTCAGGCATAACAGTCAGTTGTGCGATGAGATGGGCAAAGAGTTGACTTTCTAGAACTATGTCTTAATTGGGTGGCGCCGGCGCTGCCGTAAGGAGCCCAGAAAACGCCGCGGAAATATCCAAATCGTCTGGTCCAAGGAAAGTGCCCAGGGGCGCAAAACCCTTGATTTTTGTTGGTAGAACTCCTGGAGGCAAAACCACACTAGTATTTACTATACGAACAGTAGGTGAACACCAGTAGAATAGTGCGACAGGAACAGGGCGCTCTTAATCGGCTTCGACAGTCGCAGTTGCGAGCATTGTGTACCGGTATGAGAAAGCTCTTTATTCAGATTGGACGTCAGATTCCGATCTGAAAGGCAAAATTGGCCTATCAGCAGCTATCAATCTGGGCCTGGAGTCTGCTGATCGTGACGCAATCTGAAAGTCAATCTGAAGCCACCAATTTGAAGAAAAGAGCACGCCCTAACCTTCTTCGGACGGGATCCACTTCTTTTTAGTCTGAGACTACCTAGGTAGTTATCTGATCGCTGGACTCTAAACATCATATGGACCTTTTCCCCCATCAGAGCCCCTGGAAAGTTTCAGTTCCTCTCGTCTCCTAACCCACGCCTGCCACAAACGCCAAACTCCCAGAGTTAAAAAAGTGACTAGACCGCAACTCAAAACAAATACCCACCAGCCCGGTGACACAACCCCGCTGCTGGCAGCCAAAGTGTCCCATTGCTGGAAGTCGAAGATGGTTGTTGAAAAAATGGCTGAAACAAAAGTGATGGGGAAGAAAATCATTGTCAGATAAGAGATAGTCTTCATCGATAGCGAGTCCTCGTGGCTTGCCTCTGCGATCATTTCGCTGCGCTTAGACTCTTCTCGCGCTAGGAGGTTATTGTATGAGTCGAACTGACTCCTGAGCATGTGCTCGAGGTACTGGAGCATGTAGGTGTGGAGTTCGGCCCGGTGGACGGCGTCTTGAACTTCTTGTCTCGGAATGGTGACGTTGTATCGAGATTTGGCGCATTCGACGAGGGCTAGATACTGCTTCCCGATGCTGATGAGTTCTTCGCAGCTTTTGTTCAACCAGTTCGTCGAGTCGTATGCCGCGTAAATCGCTTTGCTTTTGTCGAGAGAATCGATCGGTTCAATGTGCCAACTCTTCAGCCACTTGAGATCCTGGATGCCGAGTATCCCGCCAATCTCGAGATTTTTCTTGTTTTGTTCTTGTGCATCCGTGTCCACAAAGCTCTCGCATAACCCCATGAGAAAACCAAGAAACCTAAGGGGTTGCTCGAAAAGCGGATGAGCATGTCTGTTCAACAGCTCCAGCACCGAGACATCGCCCATGACCGTCCTCGATGAGAGGAATCCCTTGAATGTCAAATTCTGTACATCGTAGCGACCAAACATGACAACAAACACGTTGTGTCCTTCACCCCATCGGAAGCAGACATCCAACGCCTTCATTTTTGGAGGTCCTGTGGTATCGTATCGTGCTTCCTCAACCTGTGACGAAAACCATGCTAAAGCCCCCGGTCTGCGAACCTTGTCGAGAAAATCGGCCGAGATGTTCCATTGTCGGCATGTAGACTGAACGAATGATTCAGTTGCTCGGATGCCGACAGCAAGATTCTTGGGTGGACTTGATACATCCCGAGACTCAAGGAGCTGGATCCTTGTTTTGTTGACTTTAGTGGAGATGAGTGGGACCTCTGAGGTCGCTGCGTCAAGTGGCAGCTCTTCGGCGCCTTGACTTCCCAGCACAAAGAAGCGAAGTTCGTTGGTGTCGTCGTTGAACTGGAGGCCGTTCTTGTTCCAGCCTCCAGGTTTTATTGGGTTGACCTGGGTAGAATCCATAGAGGCGTAGTTTCGGGACTGGGAAACGCAAAAGAGTTAGGAAGGGATGCGACTCGAAGTTACCAGAGCATCGATACCCCCACCTTAATACCTATTGTGTAGGTAGCACGATTTGCCTGTCTTGTTTGGACATCTGATGATGATTGATGATCGGGTGAGTGTCTGATTGTAAATAGTTTGTGCCCGTGGATTGCGTGCTTGTGAGCTGAGAAGCATGCACAAATAGCGTGTTGATATGCCCACCTCAGCCAACCAGGATGTGTTACTACGCCACTGATTGATTGGTCGGCCGCCGAAGACCTGCAGGTAGCGATGTGTAAGGCAGCGAAGCCTCTCTGCCTTGCTCTGCTTCTGTAGCTACTCATCTCCCCCGCTCTGAACCCCGAGCTGGTTTTGATGGTGAGGGGTCATGGGTTGGTCTGCTGAACAGTTTGAGGGGCCAATAATTTTCCGGGTCTAGATCTGACGTAATACTTAACCGCTCGCAAAAATGGGATGCCTTAAACTTCAACAAGCTTCAGAGTTACCTCGAATTTAGCTGATGCGCTGACGCTGCTAAATACCGCGTCGAAATTGGCCAAGTTGCCAACAGGGTACAGGCGGCCGCCCACGCGGTGGACGTACGGGAATTAGCCGACTTTTACAGGAAGAAACAGCTGTCAGTTCTATAATCACCCGCCAACAGAGAAACGGGAAAGAATGCCAACTCACTGCTTCAGTCTGACTCGATCCACTGCCATCCAATGACCTGTGTGATCGTGTCGATGGTGAACTACACAGACTAGTCAATATGGAACTGGGGACGGAAAGTGAGGGGGTTACGGACAATATCAGTCGCGTATTTGGTGCTGCCCGAAACTACGGGACCGAGCCGGGGGGTGCTGTAGACTTTGTTAGACGCGAGAATGTTGACAATGCGTGTGTATGGCCGTCTTTCACGGAGTATTGGAAGTCAATGAGCCACTATCCGTCCGTTTTAGCGACACGGAGCCTTGGAGGGTGACAGGGGAGAAGAGTCAACGTACTAGTAGTTTTCGAGCCTTATGGACCTGGGAGCGGTGAACCCCAGGGCAGTTGAAGAGGAAGTTTCGAGGGTGAACCGGACTTGGGAAGCCGACGTTGCTCCCTCTAGAATTTCGTAACTAACAACGGCAGCAATAGAAGGGTCGCTGGTGATAGCAGGGCCACCGCTCAGGTACATCCAGCCCACGGTCACCCCGTTAGACGTCCGGAATACCTGAATCTTAGCTCTCTTAGTCACGACCGAGGGCTCGGGGTGCGGGGGCGGCTCGGCTGTCGAGGTGACGATGACGGTCGAGTGGTAGGTGCTGGTCACGGTGTTGGTCGTGGTGGTGGCCTCGGTGACGGTCACGGGCTCGGCTGTTTCGGTGCTGGTGATGACGGGCGTGTAGATCAACCGAATGAGGCACTGGTGGGGTGACGGATGCGGCGGTGCAGTTGCCGGGTATCTGATTACCAGCCTGTTCAATGAGTGCAAACAACATCTGTTGACGTAGTCCCTATCACATATCCTCTTCTCACGGCCCATGTGCCACCATAATATTAATAATACGGAGGGTGTAAGAGTCGTCACAGAGCGTATCCCACTAAGAGATCCCATAAAACTGATCCTTATCATTGGCAAGGAGGAACATAATGCCGGAAGGCATCCCATTTAGAAACCTTGAGTTTAACCTGATGTTCTGTCACTATTCTGTTGCCAAGTTTGAACGGCTATTCTTAAGATTAGAGGTAAGAGTTGACCCAGTTTATTAATTAATTTTAAAGAATGGCATAGAGACAGTATTTTTTGTTTTTCGGTTATTAATTAAGAACTTTTCATGATATATATAAATACTTTGGTTTTAACTTAAAAGAGTTTTAAGTAGTCTGGTTATATTAAAATTAATATTATAGTAAAAGCTTTTTCAGACTGTTAAAAGCGTTTTAGTATCTTTTTATTTATATAAAAGGGGCTCCTTCTATTACGGCCTGCTCTAGGAACAACGGGGTGAGCCTGGTATGTACGAGTCGTAGGCTAGGGCAGCCAAAGGACGTGGGGTGCAAGATGACTGAATGAAAGCTAGCAACTCTCAGGGCGGTTACACTGTCGCACAGGTCGTGGATCCAGGGATTCCGAACAATAGATCCCAATGAACAATGCAATTACTAGCGTGAGGAACTAGAAGGGTTCCTCTCCTACCGTGGCTACGAAGCCAGTATCTATACTAAACTATCTAGAGGTAACTTCGTACCCTGCTCAGTTGTTCCTGATTGCTCAGTGCTGAGCAGCCCAGACCTGCTGAGCATCTTCTGACTGGTCGCCGGGACCTCGGGTCTCCGCACCCCGACCCAGTACTCAGCACAGTGTACACTGTTCCTGCTGCGGGGACACGTCGGGCCGTCACACCTTCCCCTGTTAACCTATTGTTAATTTCTAGTCCCTCTGAGGGACTAAGCAAGGTACAAGTTACTTGAGTTGCAGTAGTATAGATACCACCGTCGTAACCACGACAAGTGAGGGACCTTCTGGTTCCTCACTCTATTGATTTACATTGTTCATTAGGGATCTATCATTTGGAATCTCTGGATCCACGACCTGCGTGACAGTGTAAACCCCCCTTGAGAGTTGCTAGCCCTCATTCAGTCATCTTGCATCCCACATCCTTTGGCTGTTTCAGCCTACGACTTGTCTTAACCATGTCCACTCAGGTGTCCCTGTAGCAGGCCGTAGCAATCATTTATTCTTAGGTAAATACCGTCGGGGAAGTCCAAGTTGCACTATCTCAAGCAAAACCAGGGATAATCTATATGCGGCCCGATCTTGCAAGATGTGCTCGATAACGGACAGATTCTATCAAATTTACTACTCCATGACAAGCATCGTCATCAGTGACCCAAGAACATTGCCCAGACAGTCATCTTTGTGCTTCCTCAGGACATTAGGACACGCATCGCTAGTCAACGTTTTCCCACTATTTAAAACAGGCAGACGCAAACGATCGCAATACAGTTCAATAGTAATCATCGTATCTTCAACGTGGCTTATTCCTCCCGGACCCATCAACGACCATTTGCGTCCAATCTGCATCCACTACGCAGGTCTTGACATGGGGTCCACGGCTTACTCAGTTATCACATTGTTTTTTTCTTCAATAAGTCCAAGTCCCAATTTCGTTAACACTACAATTAGCGTGGGAAGTCGCTTCACCCGAACACATCCGAAGCACATGTCGCTGCCGTGCCTTTCCCGTTAACACCGAGGCCAGCCGCCAGAGAAAGACCGCCGATTCGCTACATACTACAGAGGAATGCTTTGCTGTCTAATGCGCAAAGAGCACCCGACACGGGATACACGGCTGGCTGAGAGTTGCGCCGGAAGGCTTGGCGTCTAACAACGTTTGTCAAACGATGAGACATGGCCGTTGAGCAAAACTTTAAAAGCCTGCGCGTCAGCTCCACCTCGATTTCCATTTCTGCCTGCATCATGCACACCACCTCCCAATGGCGGCGCCTTTCAGAGTCATAATTGTGGGCGGAGGCCTCGCCGGGCTCATCACTGGCCACTGCCTCGCCAAAGCGGTCATCCAATTTGAGATCCTCGAGTCGCGAGCCAAGCACGACATCAACGCCGGCGCATCCAACGCGCTCTGGCCGCAAAGCGTCCGCGTTTTTGAGCAGCTGGGATTGTTGGAGGAAGCAAAGAAGCTATACACAGAGGTCAATTACAAGCAATGCGTTCTCGCCGATGGTACCGATTTTTACAAGAGCGAAGCATTCGCTCGAGTCAAAGCTCTGCACGGGCATCCCTTCATGCTCTTCCACCGCGGCGAATTGCTCGATATGCTCGACCGCCGCCTCCCCGAGAGGGAGTCCCGCGTGCACAACAACAAGATGGTCAAGGCGATCGAAACCGGCGAGCGCGGCGTCAAGGTCATTTGCGCCGACGGCTCCGCGTTCGAAGGCTCCATCGTCGTTGGCGCAGACGGTGTCCACAGCACGGTCCAGAAATTGATGGAAGAGAAGTCGCCGCGACCACCACCCGGGGAGCCCATGTCGACCACATACGTCGGCCTCTACTGCAGCTGCACGCGACTCCCCAACTTCGAGACCGGGACGTTCTACGAGACGCATGGCCCCAAGTTCTCGCTGCAGCTCGGAGTCGGCAATTCACGCGGTTTATTCGTCATGTACCATCGGCTCGAAACCCCGACCAAGGCACGATATCGATTTACGGATGAAGAGAAGGAGGCACTCGCTGCGCAGTATGCCGACACGCACATAACGCCGGACTACACCTTCAAGGAAATCTGGAAGTCGGCTCTGTGGGCCCACGCAGCCCATATCGAAGAAGGGCTCGTGGTCAAGTGGTACGGTGACCGCATTGTGCTGCTCGGAGACAACGTGCACAAGATGACACCTAATGTCGGCTTCGGCTTCAACAATGCTATCATCTCGGCTGTTGCGCTCACAAACGGCCTGCGTCGGCTGATTCTGGACAAGACACGCGATGGCCACTCAGGAGACATCGACACCGACGAGTTGACGAAGGTGTTTGCGGATTATGAGGAGATTAGAAAACCCGAAGCCAAGAAGTTCATACAAATATCGGACAACTATTCGCGGACGGTAGCGTGGGACAACCTGCTTCTCAAGGTTGTTGATCGTTACATCACGCCGTTCATTCACTTGGATGCCTTCCTCCTCAAGCAGCTCATGTCCCCTCAGGTGCGGCAGGGTCTGGTGCTGGACTTTTTGGAGGAGTATGATTTCAAGGAGGGCAAGGTGAAGTGGAAGCACCCAAGGCAGACCTTGGGGAAAGAGAGCGAAGATGAGGACGACAGGGCCCATCAATCCAACTAGCACTCGATACCTTAATTCCACGAAGCCGAGAATAAAGCGCGGGTACCTGTCCCGACTCCGTAATATGCCAGCAACTCCAGCCGCAGACTGAGTTGCAGGGGAGGATTGAACGGGCTTTTAAGATTATTACCAAAGTCAAGATTCGCGACAGGCAGTTGCCCATTTTTGTGATTGGGTGTGAGGCAAGGAGTGACGAGCGGAGGGCGATGGTGATGGAGCTTGTGGCGCGGACGGAAAGGGGGAGTAGTTCGAGGGTGTTTATTCATACGCCGTTGTTGATGTAGGCTGCTGGGCGCAGGAGGATTTGTCTGAGGGATAATCCGTAGGGTGGATTATAACGCGAGGTTGAGGGGGGTGGTTAGTTGTTGTGGGATTAAGCCGACCTTTATTTAGTGTTGGATTTATCAAGCCAATAGTAAAGTCTATCTCCACCTATGTGTTGATTCTACGTGACTTCTCACACTCTGTCCCGCCACCCACTGAACAGCATCATGCCCACCTCCATTGGCGCCGATTCCACAAACCCGTTCCTCTGATATAGCCTTCTCCCGGGCGGGTCTGCGCTCAAAGACACGAATGGGTCTCCCTCGAGCGCATTGTCCTTGATGTGCTGCAACAAATGCTTAAGGTGATGTATCTTATATATAGTAATTATAATTTAACTAAATGTAACCTTTTTAACCATTATCCTCTTATAATTTCTTATTAACCTAAGCCTAAAGCACCTGACCGTAATAAAGTAAATAATTAAGTATTTATATAACTTACAGTAACGTCTGTGATAAGCAAGCCGTACAGACAAGCGAGCCGTACACTTTCTTGGCATAACGCAACCTTCCAACTTCTTTCACCAATCCTACCACCAATTCGCCATAGATTCACTTCTAACCGAATCTCGAATTATTCTGGCCCTCGAAGCTTTAAAAAAAGACCCAAAGCTTAGTCTTCAACGCGCAGCTACAATCTATAACGTGCCGCCAATGACTCTCTCTAATCGACATGCCGGTCGGCCTGCGCGATGCGATACCCCAGCCAATTCGCGCAAACTTACGGATCTAGAAGAGAAAACGATTATTTAATATATAATTAAGCTATATATACACACATTCCATCCTCAGCTCTTATACGTGGAAGATATGGCTAACTGATTATTACATAAACGTAATGCGCCACCTGTTAGCGTATAATAGGCTTATAACTTCGTTAAGCGCTAACTAGAACTTTAAACGCGTTTTACACGTAAATATAATTACCAAAGGGCTAAATACGAAAATCTAACAGTTATTTGTAAGTGATTTACACTTACATATAATATTAAGGTTAAATATAGTATTTTTAATAATAATTTATATAACTTTGATAAGACTAGGTTTATAATAGGTATTATCATTACCTCTATAGTAGTTACTACCTTAGATAGCCATAATAGGGCTAAACAGGCCCAGCCTGGCAATTAAAAATAGGCTACAATTATTTAAAGAGTTAATACCTTAAGTTAAGCTATCCCACCATTTATTATCTTAACTAGGTAATATTACCTTACTAATTAGTATTAAAAATGCAACCTTCCAGCCTCCTAGCATATTATAATAACCGATAACGGGTGGATTACTAATAAGAAAGGCATAGATTAGATTTAGCACTTTGATTTCCACACAGCATCTTGTATAAAGGGTAAATATCGGCTGCTCATCCTTAACAGCCATAATAACTACCACTTTAAAGAATTTAAGACTTATTATTAAGAGAATAACATTATCACACTTTATATACCTTTATACTCCTTACACCTACTTTAGCTATTAGATATTAGTTATTTTAAGCCGTTAAAAAAAGCGTACAGCTACTAAATTAAACAGTTAATACAGATAAACATCATATATATTAGCAAGTTGGAATTTCTCTATACGTTTAAAGAGGCATTTTTTACTTCGATTACAGAAAAGAATATCCAGGGGGGTTTTACCAGAGCCGGCCTTATACCGTACGACCTAGAGAGGGTAATATCTAAGCTAGATATACGTATTCAGACCTTAACACCTCTAGCCTTAAGCCCAGGTACAGTACTACCTTAGGTCTCCTAAACGTTATATAACCCTTAAGAGGCTACTTTGTAGTTAGTATTTATTAAAACTTGAATTTCTAACCATTAGGGTAGCTCTCTAAGCTTAATACTAACTGCCGTGGATTGACTAGCTAAAGGTATAATAGCTGTTATATATAAGGTGGCTCTTTTACGTACAGAGGTCTTAGCATTACGAAAGGCTAATAAGGACCTTAGTAAGCGACGGAGAGCTAAAAAAAACACGTGTGCGGCTTAGAGGGTCACTTACTGTATAAGAGGCACAGGATCTACTAGATCAGAAGGCTGTGGGTGAGCAGTTGGTTCAGGAAACACAACAAAATGGTAATGGTGCAGGGGGGTCTCGTACGAAGATTCGGTACTGTGGCGTGTGCGGCAAGCCTGGCCACAATGCACGCACGTGCAAAGAGGCTGCAGAATCGTCTGATTCATCTGTTTCTGATTCAGTTATTGTTATTTCCTAGTGTTGTGGTTGTGTAATTGAGGATAGCTATGGTGGGGTGGTGGAAAGTGTACGGCTCGCTTGTCTGTACGGCTCGCTTATCACAGACGTTATACTCCCCTTTTCTACTAAATTAAGTCACTTTGCAACTGCACTTCCGCTGCTCCTGAGCCCCTCGTTCCTCAGTAAAACGTTCCACATATCATGCATTGATGGTGGGCGGAATGGATGTGGTTTGGGTACTTTATAAGCCTAGTCGACACCGTCGATGAAGTTGGTGGGGTCACACTATGCCCCTTACTAAGACACTGCACCGAGACTTACGCTTACACATGGATATAGGATATGTAACCCACCTAGTGACGTTTAGCGTTGTGTTGCCCAACATTCAACAGACTACATAGCGAAAAGACGTAACCCTTGGTGAATCGAAGGAGTGTGGGCAGCTGATAGGACATAGTAGTAACGTGCGCAGTCAATGACGCCGTCTGTTGCTCCATGCCCGCTGTGATGGCCACCGATTAGCTCAGGTCGCATTGCCTCCCCCCCGCCCACCAAAACGTGGGGATGAAAAGCGGTGATGTGGTTGGCTGGGGTGCTCTAGGATCTGCAGCTGCCTGGAGATACTGCTTCAAATGGTGGGGCCAGCAGCTAAATTTTTCCTAAACGCTTCCAAGTCTTTCAGGTGATTTCAGGGAGTCAGACTCTCTCCCTAGTTCACAGGGCTTACGATGTTTCTCTTTGGCGCCCCGGTGATTTGGACACCTTCTCACTCAAAAACTCTACCCTGCTACGTATATCGCTTACAGTGTGATGTCATATCACCTCACTTCATAAAGAACTTTATATTGGCTGAGAGAGAATGCCAAGACACCCGTCATTGGGTTGGTGTGACTGAAAGAGCCGAGCTGGCAGAATGCCATCGCCGTTAACATACCGAACCCACCCGCAGTTAACAACATCGCTTGCACCCTACAGCAACCCCGCATTACATGTGCACTTATAGGTAACTATCCTCCGCCGTTGCCAGCAACGTTGAAGCCCCACATACACCGAGGCTTTATGAACAATCTGAACAATGCCACAGGATGCCAAACAAACAGCCCGCACCGCATGCAATCGGTGTCACAGCATGAAGGAGAAATGCGTCTACAAGTCCACGGCTTTTGATCAGAACCCAACATGCGCCCGATGTGCAACGCTCGGGAAACTGTGTACCACGTACAGGAAAAAACAAAACCTAGGACGCCGACGGAAAGCAGACGCGACTTCCGTCGGGCCCACCGCCTGTTAAGAGTTTGTATGGGCCGGAACACGGCCGTCCTCCCCCAAGTTCAAGGTTTTAGGAGCCGACCCAGCTTTGTGGCCTTCCAACCGCTTGCTCGCCCACCGATCGTCGGCAGAGATCACACTGCTGCAGGCCATGTTCGACAAGCAACGCCCAAGCTTCATCTGCCGCTTCATCCTCGGGCCATTGTTTGCGGAGGCCGAACTGACGAGCCTCTTCGCCATGCTGAGCCACTTCCCCGAGGCCGCGGGCTCGCTGCTGAGCGGGTTCCTTTCCTGTTCGGGGCGTTTTTTTCTCTGCTTCCGCCCGGTCAGACCATCCCAGCGGCAGCAATGCACAATACCGAAGTCGACTACGCATACAGCGCCAAAGCGGTGAAGGAGCTTCGGGCGGTGACGGATCTGATCCTGACCATGGTGCTGGGCCTGGGGGTCATCACCTTTGATCTGCTCGATTCCGGTTTGCATGCGCATTCCATCTGTCGATACACGCTCGGGCTAACGAGCACATGCACCCCGCCTGCTGCGAGCACCGAACTGGAAAGACATCTGTTGCCGCTGATACACATGGACACGTGCAACTGTCTAGTCCGTCGGCAGGTGCCGTCTTATCGGCTCCGATCGCGAAAACCTGAGGGCGTCGATCATTATATCGGCCTTTGTGTGTCTCTCTTGCCGCTCATCTACGATGTTTGTTGCGTTGCGGCGGCCTCGACGCCGGATGATGGTTGCAAGGAGCACTTCGCGGGGGTGGAATTTGCTGTTCCAAATTGGAGTCCCTCGATGAGTGAAGCAGAGGCGGCGAAGTTGACAACGGGAGAAGTTCAAGCCATCACCACGCAGGCCACTGTCTACCAAACAGCCATCCTCCTCTTTCTCCACCGACTTCGCTTTGTCTTCAGCGTCGAGGACGAAGTAGCGGCTTGAACGGCGGCATCGCTTCTGGACGACATTTGGAGCCTTTATCGTGCGCCCGAGCGCGAACATGGGCCTTCAGGCTCCGGGAAAGGGGAAGAACCGCAGCCCTTGTTCGAATACAGAATGGCACTCCCATTCCTCATCGCCGCAGTCGAGATGCAGAACGAGATCCAAAGGGCGCAAGCGCTGGAGCTGCTGGAGTGGATTGTGTGGAAGCGAATGTATCCTAGAGTCGGGGGGCTCCTGCGAAGCTTTATTCTCTATGTTTGGGAGGCCCGCGATCGCGGCTGGAGAGGTCATTGTGTCGACCTAACGGATAAGGGCCCACAATTTGTTTTATTTTGAGCACTATCTACTTATCTCTGGTTTCAAGGCTCGACATATTGGTAGCAGAGAAAGTTACCCTGAATGTCCAACACATCGGCAATGGTCTTTTTGGGACCATTACCGTACACGTTGAGAACATGCTTCAGCGTGGTCACGGTGCCCGGATCACCGTCTGCTCCTGTGGGTTTTCTTACGAGACGTCAGCGGTCAGACGTGGCTGAAAACAAGAGAAAAAAAACTCACGGAATGTTGGCCGGCCTCGGGGGAAATCCTGGCGAGAAATCCGGTCCAATATTCGTCCCACCGACCCTCGACACCCGCGTCGTCCTATCCCTAGCCTGCCAGTCCCAAAACACTTTATCCAGCCAGGTATGGTGCAGATAGAAAAGGGGGTCACCGGGGCTCGACACGCCGTTCTGCATCTGCCCACCCACACTGGCGTGTCCCCCCGTGTGTGGCTGGCCTTCAATGCACGGCCACGCGGTCTCAAATCTAGTAGGGCGAGATAAGCGTCGACCTGGGCCTGCGAGGACATGGTGCTCATGGCGTCGCTGATGCGCCGGTTGATGCAGTGGCTGGTCACCTCGTACCCAGGCCCAAGCGAGTTGGTGTAGTTGGCAAAGGGGCCGTTGGTGATGCACCCCGTCGTGCGCGACCTGTCGCCGCCGAAGCCGTAGGTGGCGTCGAGCAGGAAGGAGCGGCTGAACTTGCCGGCATCGAGCTGTTCGTGCCAGTAGGGCTGGTGTCCCGTATAGCCGCATTCGTTGCGAAGGGCCGTCTCGTGCGCGTGCATCATTAAGCGGTGGAAGGGCAGAAAGGCGCCCACAAAGTGCGTCGCATACGTTTGGAGCTGATGGATGGCCTGGAACTCATCAAACCGCGTCTTGGTCCCGCGGAGACCTAATGTTGCTGGCTTTTTCATCAGACACAGCTCAACGTTGATGTATGCTGACTTTTTAGCGTTCGTGAGCTTGTGCCCATTAGTGGCCCTTACCGTCAGCTACCATCCATTTGGGATGAGAAGGTAGGTGTAAGATACCATGCTTCGCGCTTCGCTGCATTAGTGCATGGCGCGGCAGATACGGCGAAGACTAGGAACAGGATACAGAAGACGCCATGGAACAAAGTCATTTTGAGGTACTGAGGAGGTCCTTGGTGTCTGCAAAGGAAAGAGAACCCATCGCATAGTCCAAGACTCAGTTAGTGAGGTCAACTTTTATACTTGTTCCAGGTGCTCTCTCTTTTCGCTTGCAAAACCCATTTTGTTCGGTGTCTTGAGGTCGTACCTGATGTTCTGGCCGGGTAAACGCAATCACTGCCATGGTCACCACCACACCTCGAGAACCTGAACCAGAATCCCGGGTCAATCTAAGAAAAGACCGGCCTAATTCGATAGAATCCGGAAATCCGGACCAAGCCTGTCTGCCGTTTCCGCTTGCCGACGGCGAGCCACACGGCGGTCGGGGTCCAACTTCACCAAACTGGTCATCAACTCCCCAGTCTGGGAACTATTGGCGCCCTGGATCTCCTGTGTAATACTCTGGGAATTGCAAATACCTCTCTATCTTTATCGCGAAAAAGTTATTTCAGCTGACGTTACGGAATTCGTCAATTATGGGTACCTGTAGCCTTATCTAAGCGTTATCTGCTTTCTATTGATAGGAGACTTTACCGGGGGGGGGGGGGGGGGTGCAAGGGGCCTTC
>Ga0247770_1000469_pt1 | contig 38976 bp, 55 predicted proteins | sample UWRJL136409B6_FD_179943 | JGI IMG/M metagenome (GOLD analysis project Ga0247770, IMG submission 179943) | Plant litter microbial communities from Arlington Agricultural Research Station in Wisconsin, United States - UWRJ-L136-409B-6 | ecosystem: Environmental > Terrestrial > Plant litter >... | reverse complement strand
ACCACCAGACCCTCTACGACCTGTGGAGGCGCTCCGGCCATCGGCTGGCCGGGCGCGTCTGCGGGCTGATCCGACGGCAGTGCCGGTCCGGCTACAACTGCGGCGAAATTCCCTGCGACTGGAGTTGACAAGCCTCGTCAGCCCGTGCAATGATTGCACCATGACGACGACACAGAGCATCGAGACCGAGACCATCGTGACCCTCGCGGCGAACCTCTACTGCACCGCCCGCAAGTTGGCCGAGCAGCCATTCGTCGGCGGCGGCGTCGAGATCAGCGAATTCGTCCTGACCCTCGCCGAGAATTCCCGCATCGACCTCCACCTGTTCCTCTGCCTGCACCTCGCGACCCTGGTCGAGATTGACTCCGACTGGGACGAGATCTTTACCGCCAGCGCCACCGAAGAATCATGGGACGCATACGGAGCCTGAATTCCAGACGCCGGGGGCCTTCGGGCTCCCGGCCTATTCATTGGGGAAACAATGGACATTCAATTGCAGGGCCGCAGCCTGCGGCTCATTGCCGCTGATATTCAGACCGAATGGGATCTGCTGCCCGGATCGCTGCGAGCGCCCGTGATCGCTATGAGCGGCGTGGCGTCGATCGCTGATCACTACGGGCCGTACTCCATGCGATCGCTCGTGGAGTTCTTCGTAGCGAGCAGTGACGGTCACTGGAACACCTCGCTCGCTAAGCGCGTGCGGGCCGAGTTGCGAGCGATGCTGTGAGCGCTCGCTACGCCCGGCACGCCAACGATCCGATCGCTGATCGCTCGCTGATCGTTGTGGCGCTCGCTCGGTTCGCCGGTGTGATCGCTGCGATGTTCGCCGCTGCGGTGATCGTTGCGATCGTGGCGATCGCTGCATCACTCGTCTGGCTGAAGTTGACAACTCTCTGATCGCTGTGCAATGATTGCACCATGACGACGACAAGGGAGACCACGATGGACGTAACGATCAACCACGACGACCTGCAGTTGCTCATCCGGCTCGCAGGCATGGGAGTCGACACCATGCAGGGCACTCAGTCACTCACCGACCTGCAGTGCGAGCAGTACGAGCGGATCGCCGTCGCACACCGGCTCCCGGCCGGTCTGCCACCCAAGGCCCAGGCCCGGCTGTCCGGCACGGCCGAGTTCCTGACGGCGAGCCAGGAGCAGCACGCCGCCGATCTCGCGGCCCGGCAGGCAACCGAGGACGCCGCCGACCGGCAGCGGCTGGAGCGCGACCGCGAGCGTCTCGTTGCCCGGCTGAAGCGGGACGACATCGCGGTGGAGGTTCCGCCGGTGATGATGCCGCTCAAGGGCGTGCAGGCCGCGATCAACAGCGTTCTGTCCAGCCACGACCGGACCGCGACCACGAAGTTGATCAAGACGTTCCTGAAGGCGCGGACCGGCCGGACCTGGTCGGTGACCGGCAGTACCGGCACCGCGTACGGCTGGCTGCACATCAAGGCCCCTGCTGCCCGCGTCACGGACTACCAGACCACGATGGACGACCAGGTCATGCTGGCGCTCGCTCTGGGCCTGGAGCGGCCCACGAGGGACTTCTCCGTGGCTGCCAGCACCGGACATTGGCAAGCGGCCCTGGAGCGCGCCGCAGGGCTTGAGGTGACCGGCAGCGAGGCCGCGTACTGGGACTGAGCGCCAGGCAACGCCCCGGATCTTCGGATTCGGGGCGTTTCTGCTGTCCAGGGGGAGTTGACAACTCGTCGGCATCCGTGCAATGATTGCACCATGACGACGACGAACAAGGAGATGGACACCATGATCCAGGTAGACGCGAACGACATCCGCACCCTGTTCAGCAAGATCGGCGACCTGGCCGACGAGTTCCTCGGTGACGACGGTGTCGCCGCCTACGAGCGGCTGCGGACGGCCATGGTCGGCCCGCAGGAGCCGTTCGTGGCCACGCCGGTGGCCGACAGCATCCAGGTCCCGAACGCCGACATGGAGTGGATGCTCAACAAGATCCAGTACTTGAGCGACGGCGACCTCGGCCACGACGAGGACCGGTTCGCCGCCCTCAGCGACCGGTTCACCGAGCACAAGATCGGCGTTGCCCGGCCGGTCGCCGAGGCTGACGGTGACCCGGTCGGCTTCCTGCTGGTGCGCGGCTACGACGAGTACCCGGTCGGCATCTGCCTCGACCGGGCCGGTGCCGAGTCGGCGGTCACCGTGCTGCACAAGTTCTCGACCGACACCTTCGCGGTCAAAGAGGTCTCGCTGTTCGAGCAAGCCTGACGGGACAGCCCCCCTGGACCCCCGGAGTAGTCAACGGGTGGTCCAGGGGATGTCTAAATTCTGGGTGCTAGGATTTAGGCATGAGATCCAAGGAATGCAAGCGATGTGAGCAGGTCAAGCCCGTTTCTGCGTTCTACAAGCAGAAGGGGATGAAGTTCGATCGGATGTCCAACTGCAAGGACTGTCACCGCGACATCACGGCTGAGTACCGGGCGGCCAACCCCGAGAAGCACCGGCTGACTCGCATGAAAGGCCACGTCAGGCGCACCTACGGGCTCTCATGGCCGGAGTATCTAGCGTTCTACGAGGAGCAGGAGGGTCACTGCGCGATCTGTGATGACTTCCACGAACTGCTGGCACAAAACGGACTGGTTGTTGACCATGACCACGCAACAGGCATCGTGCGCGGCTTGCTCTGCACTCGATGCAACGTCGCACTCGGAGCCTTCGGTGACTCGATCGAAGGTCTCATGCTCGCCATCGAATACCTGCGCAAGCACCAGGCACGCACGGACAGCCCCCCTCGACCCCCGGAGTAGTCAACGGGCGAACAGTGACCCTCAGCCTGAGGTTGAGACATTTGACAGTTCAGGTACGCTGACGGAGGCGTCCCCGGTTCACTTCAAGGGGTCGCCGTAGTCAGCGGCCCGCAAACGATCAAGGTCTGGGTGCTGGCTGGACAGACAATGGAAAGCCCCGGAAGACGACGCAGGTGGTCGCTTTCCGGGGCTTTTTCGTGGGGCCACGGCGGGATAAATCCGATCAGTCCAGCCAGACCGCTCCCGCAGGCCAGCGCACCACGTTGAGAGGCGTGTGGCCGAGCAGCCGGAACGCCCACCACTCCACCTCGGGCACCACCTCGACCCAGAGGAACCCCTCGGCGTCCTCGTCCAGTTCGGACCAGGCGTAGAACCCCCGGAACACCTCGGCCTCGTTGGCGACGTAGACCCGCTGGCCGCGCAGTGCCTCGATCCGTCCGGCCCAGTCGGCGCGCGCCGGAGAGCGCGGGGGTGGCACGGGCACCCTCACGGTCGGTCGCGTCTGGTCAGTCATGTGCACAGTATGCACCAAACTGTCAAGAACTCTGACCCTCAGGTAGAGGTTGAGGGTTGACGGTCGGTAACTTACGGAACCGTAGGGGGCAAATGATCTTAGGGGGGCGAGGGGGGGGCAGAACCCTCGTTTCCGCAGGTCGCTACACATAAAAACCTCTGTGGATCATGAATTTTAATTTAACCGTACACGAATGGATATATAGGGTCATCCGTACATTCGTGTACGGTTGATTTTTTTGCAACATCAACTTCTCGATTTTCGGACGTTTCCGCAGGTCAGGAGGGGGGGCAAGCGTGCACGAGGGGGCGAACGGGGGGCGAGGATATACAGGACGTCTGCTAGCATCCGTCCATGAGCAAAACACCACGATGGCAGACCATCCCAGACACCAACGGGCGGTATGAGGTCAGTGATCAGGGGCAGTTGCGCCGCCTCGGCCTGCCGCTCTGGGTCGACCCCGAGACCGGCATGACTCACCGGCAAGTGCCTCCGAAGTTGATCAAGCCGATGCGCTCGCTCTCCGGCTTCCTGATGGCCGAGATGTCCGTGGATGGTCAGCGCGTTCGGCGCAACCTCGCCGACGTGGTCGGCCAGGCTTTTCACGGACCCATCGACCCCAAGACGCACCAATACCTACTGGTCGAAGGCTCAGTCGAACTGAAGGCCGAGGTCGACGCCTACCGGGCCGATCCGGCGAACTACCGGGCCGACAACATCGAACTGCGCAAGCGGGTGGAACGAAAGCCCACTGACGCGGCACTCAAGGCCGCCGCGAAGCACGGGATCACCCTGTGACCGCCGCCGAGTGGCGAGACATCGCTGACTCTCGCGGGGTCTACCAGATCAACGAAGAAGGCCAGGTCAGGCACATCGGCACGCGCCTGCAACTTCGCGACGGTACTTGGGTTGCGAAGGAACCACGTCCCGTGCCACTCAAGCACACCAGCGATGGCCGCGAACGGGTCAGGCTCTGGCTGAACAACGTGCCCGTGATTCGCGACGTTTCGGCGCTTGTCGCCGAGACTTTCGGCTCATGACCAGCGCGGACGACGCACGCCGACTGCTGGCCAGGCCCGAGCGTGGGGTGATCAAGGGCCGGAAGTTCGCGCCGGAACCGGGGGACGGGCTGCTCTGGCTGGAGATCCATGCGGACGGGGGAGAATCCCCCCGCCGTGGCCCCGTCTGGTCTTCGGGACCGGCCTTGACCGGGATGCGGACATGGTTCTGTCATGACCTCGTGACTGGCTGCGTGGTTCGTGTTGTCCTCGCCAGCCGAAGGCATCAGGTGGGACGGCGCGTGCGCGGCGTCTGGCGGGGGCGTGGAGGCCGTTTCGTGGACGTCGGGACCATCTATACCGAGGCGGACCCTGCGAGCCCTTCAGGGCGGCCCACAGCGCCGCTGCAGCGCCCTTACGTTCAGCCGCTGCCCAAGCATGTGATGGACGTGCTCAGCGGCACCGCGCCGCACGACGGTTCGATGGGTCCGCCGACCGTGCCCGGGGTGAGTTGACAAGTCCTCAACAACGTGCAAACATTGCACCATGCGATACGAGCGGAAGACGACGCGGAAGGTCTCCCGGTACCACCGGGAATTCATGGCCGCGTACTACGCCGCCCGCCTCGCTGACGAACAGACCCGCGAGGACGGTGTTGGGCTCTACGGACCCGGCACGCCCGAGTGGGCCGAGTACCCGCACCACACCATGATCACGTTCAAGAAGTGGCTGATCGCTATGTCAGGTCACCACGCCAGCGATCCCCCCGAACCTGAGGAGTGCCCACCATGGCCCGACAGCGAGCCGAGCGAGTCACCCGCAAGACCAACATCCGTAACAAGCGGGTCGGCGGCATCAGTGAACTCGCGATCGAACTCGGCGTGGACTACACCCGAGCGAGCAGCATGATCTACCGCATGGAGCAGAACGGCGCTCCGGGGCCACTTAGCGATCAGGAGTTTCCGCCCCTGTCGATGGGTCGGCTCTACGATCTCGACAAGTGGGCCAAGTGGTTCAAGGACAAGTACGAGCCGGAGGTCAGCGATGCAGAACAGCCGGTCGCTTAGCGATCAGCCGGACCGTAACGATCGGCTCTGGCCGCTCGCTAACGATGTGACCAGCGATCAGCGATCAGACCGGTCCGGCGACAGCGATCACGACGACATCGGCCCGATGCGGGTCGCCGTGATCGCTCTGCTCGTAGTGATCGTGATCTTCACGACGTTCGGAGTGATCCGCATTGTTGGGTGATCACATCGATGACATTGATGATGTCGTCGTCACTACCGAGCGCGTCTGGGAAAAGCGGGAGCCGTGGGTCGAGCCTGTTCATCCGGAACCATTGGTGCGGGCTCGGCCCATTGCTTTCGTCACGACAATGACACGCACCGGCAAGGTAAAGACCATTGTCGGTGATGTGGATATGCCGGACGGTGCATTGACATTCGCTAAATCATTCATCGCATTACCTGGATGGACGTTGAAAGCGAATTACGCCTACGGCTGGGAAGTAAACAATGATGGCACCACGAAAATGGATGCGATCAAGGAACCGACCGGCGAGGAGACCCCTACCGGCCGACCTGCGATGAAGACCGTGGGATGGACCGAGCGCGAGCCGGTGCACTCGGTCATGATCCTGGCGTACGCGCACCGGCCGCAGGGCTGGGTGCGGCTGCAGGGTCTGTGGGTCGCGGGCAAGTTCGAGGAGGGCCGGGTGTCAGCACCCCCGGGGGTGCCGTTCGCTCTGGTCGGCGCGCGTGAACTCGGCAAGTGGCGCGAGTCCGCGCAGACCATGGACGTCGACACGGGGTTGCTGGTCTGATGCCGCGCGCGACGGCAGTGTGCAATCAGGAGGGGTGCACTGCCGTCGCGGTGCGCGCGGGCCGGTGTGAGAAGTGCGCCACGGCGCGCGAGGTTGCCCGTGGAAGCGCCAGCGCACGCGGGTACGACTATGAGCACCGGGTCAAGCGGGCGAGGCTCCTGCCGCGCGCCTATGGCCGCGCGTGCGCGATCTGCGGCCGGAAGATGCGCAAGGGTCAGCCGCTGGACCTGCACCACATCATCGCGTTGCGTGATGACCGGACGGCGAAACTCAGCGACATGACGCACCGGTCATGCAACCTTGGCAGCGATCCGCCGTATGACCCCGCATACGACGACGCGCTCTGACCCATCGGGAGTCAGAGCGCGTCGTCTCGTTCAGCAGCGGATACCGAGCCTACGCCCATGGGTTGCGGGGCACGAGGTTTTCGTCGGTGTGCACGTACCAGCGGTGCTGTCCGTTGTCACTGGTCGCCTTGAGGACGTGCAGGCCGTTGAGGCTCTCGATCTGGAACACGCCGTTACACCGGCCGAGTTCGCCGAGTGCCTCGTGCAAGGTGTAGCGACCGGCATGTGGGGTGCCGATCATGCCGCTCAGGTTGACCAGTGCGGTGTTGCGCAGGAAGTTCTCGGCGTCGTTGCGGGTGATGGTCTCTGTCGTCGTCATGGTGCAATCATTGCACACGATGCGGGGAGTTGTCAACTCACATCAACTCCAGTTCGCAGATCACGTACGGGGTCTGCGCCCACGGGTTGTGATAGGTCGCCCGGGAGAGGTGGCCGATGCGCAGCCCGCCAGCGTCGGAGACCTGCACGTACGCGCCGAGCACGACGTCGGCGGGGTTCGCGCGCCAGGTGATCACCTTGGCCTGCGCGTCGGTGAGAGTTGCAGCGGTCGTGATGGACCAATCGCCGCTGTTGCTGATGCGAATGTCGAACATGCCTGGGGTGATCTCTGTCGTCGTCATGGTGCAATCATTGCACGACTTGTCGGCGGTTGTCAAGCGGGCAAAATGGTGCACCCTGCCGGGTGTGGGCCGACAGGGTGCACGGGCGGACGGTACTAGCCGTTGTAGCGGCTGACGAATTCAACGATTTCGACGTCACGGGAGAATCCGCCATCGGTGCGGACGGGGATCGGCCGGACCGACGTCGCGTTGGCTCCGGCAAGTTCAGCCTTCGCGGGAGCCATGACGCGCCCGACGCTGAAACCCTTGCGAGCGTTGTTCTCGATCCGCTTGTCGTCGTTGCGCGCCTTGGACGGGTTGAACCAGTCGACGATCCGGCTGCGCGGGTCATCGCTTTCGAGGATGCCCCACGAGTAGCCGTAGCGGGTCTCGATCAACTTCGCGGGCACCAGGTCGCCGCCCCACTCGAAGAGTGCCGGGAACGATGCGCAACCGCCGTTCTCGGCGATGTCTGCGGCGAGGTGCGCCTTGGCGGCTGACAGGCCCGAGGCCCACTGGCTCATGAAGCCGTCCGTGTCGCAACGCTCGAATGACTCGTGAGCGTTGATCGAGTGCTGGCGGGCTTCGGCCCGGAACTCGTCTGCGGTCTTGGCTGAGGTGTTCTGCGTCGTCGTCATGGTGCAATCATTGCACGCTTAGTGGAGTTCTGTCAAGCGGACCAGGCCACTCGATCTCAGCACGCGATAGATCCAGGTGGGAGCGCCATGGGTGCCATCGATGTCCAGCACGTACGCATCGAACCACCGTGGCGTGTCGACGCCGAGAAACGTGCACCGGCCGACGATTCCGCCGGGCGTGATGTGGGTAGCCATGACGCAATGATGCCCCCGCCAGACCGGCGGGGGCATCAGGTGGTGAGATCAGTTGACGCGGACCAGGTTGCAGTGGTCGCCGTCGAGCATCCCGGGCAGCGTGATCCGGTACCAGCCAGCCTCGCCCGGGGCGGTCGAGGCGACGCGGACCAGGTCGCCACTGCGGACGTGGTGACGGGTGACCGGGCGCTCACGGTGAGCCGAGATCACGGTCGCCTCTGCGTTGATCCACGCAACCTTGCCACCCTGGCGGGAGGCGTGCTCCATGTACTTTGCGAGTCCTGCGGAACCCTCGTAATCGTTGTACTGCGCGCCGAAGCCGGACAGGGTCGAGAATGAGTGATTCTGCGCCTTGGCGTCGGCCACTCGCAGCCGGTCACCGTGCACCAGCGTGGTCACGCTGGCGAGGCGAGTTTCGCTGATCTGGCCCAACTGCGTGCCGTCCGCGAGAACCGCGAACCAGAAACCCTCACGCTGTTGCACGGTCAGGTGACCGGGCATCAGTTCGCCGTCGATCTCGATGGTGACGTGCTGTCCGTGGGAGTAGATGCTCTCGATGCCGTTCATGTCACTGCCTCTCGTCGTCGTCATGGTGCAATCATTGCACGGGATGTGGAGCGTTGTCAAGCGTGCTACCGGCGGACGGCTTGTGCCGCCCGCCGGGGCATTTCAGGTCAGGCGATGTAGGAAACTGCGGAGTCGAGACCGATCTCGTACTCTCCGCCATCGGCGGTGATCACGGTCTGGGTGCGGTCGGCGAGGCAGGTCACGAGGTAGCGCACGGTGCGCCATGCCTGGCCCATGAATACGCGGTCACCGACCAGCAGGTCGGATGCAACGGTGATGCGGCTGCGGGTGCTCTGTGTCGTCGTCATGGTGCAATCATTGCACGGGCATCGGTGAGTTGTCAACTCGTGTCGGGCAACGACTTTCGCCGAACGCAAGGATGCCCCCGCCAACCTGGCGGGGGCATCGTGGGTGGGTGGTCAGGCGCGCTTGCCGAGTGAGATCACGGTGATGTCGGCCTCGTTCAGCGCCAGCCGGACTGCGATGATCTTCGGGATGTCTGACTCGGAGGTGTACGGCTTGCCGTTGCCGTCCGGGCCGACCACAACGGTAATGTAGTCAGGCATTCCCGCGAAACGTCCGGTGCTCACGCGGAACAGCACATCGTAGGTAGTGCGCGGCATTTCAGTCTCGGCCACGTCCAGGTCGGAAACGTGCACGATGCGGTAGCCGTTGCTGTCGAAATCGAACACCTTGACCTCGTTCACGCTCACCGCACCACACGACCGCGCCGTGTGGCCCCGGTACTCGCCGCTCACGATCTGAACCTGTGCGCCATCGGTGCGGACTCGGTCTGCTCTGCTGCCCTGTGTCGTCGTCATGGTGCAATCATTGCACGGGCATCGGTGAGTTGTCAACACGAAAATGCCCCCGACGCCGAGGCATCGGGGGCATTGGGTGAGCGAGTCACCACACGGGCAGTAGCGCGCCTTCGGTCACGAGATCGTCCAGCAGGTCGCCGAACGCTTCTTCATTGCTCTCGTAAGCGGCCAGAGGGTCGGACGGGAACGCTTCGGTGACGCCGTCACGCTCCATCCAGGCGGAGTACATGGCGAACTCTCCGCCGTCGCCGACTGCGATTTCTAGGTAGTACTCCTCATCGGCGCTGTCGCGGATCACGATGAAACGCTGTGGGTAGTCGCCGAATTCGTCGCGGATCTTGTGACCCACGATCATGCCGTACGTGGTGTGCTCGGAGTATCCGAGCAGTGCGTCCGTGCTGTGGTGGCAGATCTCAACCTCGTGGGTGATGATCACGGGGGTGAGCGCTGGCCACAGGGCCGAGACTGCGTCGCGGATGTCGCGTTCGGTGCTCTCTGTCGTCGTCATGGTGCAATCATTGCACGGGTCACGGTGGCTTGTCAAGCGCTCTCTCGTCCGCCTCGATCACGTCATGGACGATTGCCGTCGCACGCTCCACACCCCCACGGTGCAGAGCGTTGTGAATCAGCACGTCACCCAAGGTGCGCCAGACCTGCACACGAGTCGAGATCTCATAGTACGGGGTGAGTTTCGCCCGGTACGGCGTCGCCACCACTCGTGGCGACGCCTTGCGGGGAGCCATCAGGCCCTACCCGCTTCGCGACGGTTCGCAGCAGCGAACTTACCGGCCGACTCGCGCCACACAACCCATGTCACAGCCTGCATCTGTGCCGAACCGATGCCAGCGATGAGAGCAGCCTGCCGGTACACATCGGCGAACGTGTCGTACACACCCTTGCGGGAGAGGATGCCGCGCGTCTCGTCATCGGTGACCCGACCCACCGCGATGTCGAAAGCGTGACGGTCAACCGTGACACCACCGCAGGCATCGGACGGGTTAAGGATGTTCAGGTAAAAGTTGCGGACCTTGTTGCCGTTGCCGATCACGTCCAACGGTGCTTCACCGTTCAGGATGCGGTCTGCCTTGGCGCATGACGTGTTCAGGCATCCCGAGGCGAAACCATCGGCGTAGGCCCGAACTGCGGTGGTCACGTTGCGTCCCCACGGCATCATCGGCGACAGTGCGGCGATGACACCGGATGAACGCTCAACGTTGGTCGGGTCAAGCGCAACGGCCAGCGTGTGAGCGTCGTCGTACCAGCGGATACCTTCGGCCAACTGTGCGTCGGTTGCGGACCGGTACACCTTGAGCACGTTCGCCACGGTGGGGGTCAGGTTGGCTGCTGCCAGGGCTGCGGCTGCTCTCGTCGTCGTCATGGTGCAATCATTGCACGGTGCCTCAGATCTTGTCAAGTCGTGCCGACAGGTCACCAGACGCAAGGATGCCCCCGCCGGATCGGCGGGGGCATCGGTGGGTGGGGGTCAGACGCGGCGACCGTCGATCACGTAGACGCTCACGAGAGCCCATGCGGCGTACGTGATCTCGCGTCCCGATGTGGTGACCACATCGACCACGTCCTCGTGATGACGGCGCACCAGCGTGGCGCTGGCCACGGTGTACTCAGTGCGGTTCGCGTCCATGAACCGGAAGCCGACGCCGAGTTCATCGGCCCGGGTGAATTCAGTTGTCAAGCGGCTCACGATCCACGCCTGCCCGCCGTATCCGTGGCAGGTCGCCATGTAAGCGTCCGCCGCTTCGCGGGTGACGAACTCGCGGTCGGTCCGGCGGTTCATGAACTGGTCGGTGGAGGCTACGGTCACGGTGGCTGGGGTGCTCTGCGTCGTCGTCATGGTGCAATCATTGCACCCCAGCCACCGACTTGTCAAGCCCTAGCCGATGGCTCGCACAGCGGCGTAGCGGTAAGCCCGCTTCGCGTCGGCGTCGGTGCGGACGGTACGGACGCACACCTTGACAGCGGCGTCCTCAGTGATGATCTTGAACTTGGCCTGCGTCGCTGCCACCACACACAGGTCGGCAGTGCGGACAACACGCTGGTCACGGGTCACGTAGAACGTCTGACCCTTGCGGTTGCCACGCTTGGCGGCATCCCAGTAGCACGGGCCGGGGGAGTCCTCTGCGGGGCAGGCTTTCGAGCCTGCGGGAGCCCAACTCGGGGCGGCGGGCTTGGCAGCCTCTGCCGGGGCGGTGGCGACGCCGAAGGCGAGTACGGCGACTGCGGCAACGGTGCTGGCTACGGTGCGAAGGTTCACGGTCGGGCCTTTCGTGGGAGGCACCCCTCTGGAGGCACCCCTTCCTGGAAGCACCCCCTTGTGGGAGCACCCTTGTGCATGGTGCATGTGTGCTGGTGAGTGATGGGTGAGCGTGTGCTGTGCGTGCTGTGCTGTGGTGCCTCACCTGCAGTGCATCCACAGAGGCCCTGGTGAGCGTGTGTCCGCAGTGCGTGGTGTGTGGTGCACACCTTGGCGTTGCCCACTCTGTGGTGCGTTGCCTCGGTGCTGGTGCAGACTCTGCACCATGCACCATGACCATGTCAAGCGCATCGTGCATCGATGCAGGTCGCACCGTGCAACGCGCTTCGGCGTGTCGCCACGTCGCAGCCTCGCTGCGTCGCGTCGCGTCGCTCGCGTCGCGGAGCGACGCCGCGCGGGCGCGCTCGCCCCCGGAGGGGGTGACCCGCGCGCGGGCGCGCGCGATGGACCTACGGTGAGGGTAAAAATGGGTCAGCCAGGTTCGTAAGTGATTGCACGGCTGGTCAAGCACACAACAAGGCGTTGTCAGTTCAAAAGACCGCGCCATGACCGAGATTGCCCGGCTGAGCACGGATTCTCACTTGACAAGGACTAGTCAAGTGGTGCAGAGTTGTCTCTGACGGGTTGTTCCGGTGAAACTCCGGACCACGGGTGCCAGAGGCGACAACCTGTTGCGGTGGGACGTTTTGGATGGGCACCTGGTGCTCCGGACGAATGCCCGCCGCGAGCGGACCGCCAAGTCGGTTTCGAGTGAGGCTTTCTAGAAGCCAGGGCTTGAAACGATGCAAAGTGGGAGTCCTTGCAGGCTGTAGGAGGGAGGCATCCCCTGTCAGCCCGGCCGCTCAAACCCTCTCTTGACAACTCGTAGTTGAGTCGACAGAATCGAGGCAGGACACAAGCCTGGCCTCGCCCCGGACGGAATGGCCCACCGGGTTCGATACGGGCTGGTACGACGAGAGTTCCGGCCTATAGACCCCACGCACCACGGGGCCTCGGATCAGCCGGACCGGCTAAGGGATGCCGGAGCCCCTGCGGGGGCGGTGGTTCAAATCCACCTCGTTGACTTGGCGTTAGGTGATGTGGGCGGACTCGCCCGTCCTGCGAGAGCATCGCTGATCGTCAAGGTGCCCGTCAGTCAGTGCAATGTCGGCTGAAGGCGGAGCACCGCAGCGGGATAGCGCAGTTGGAAGCGCGCCGGACTCATACTCCGGAGGCCGCCGGTTCGAGCCCGGCTCCCGCCACGCGAGGTTCGGCCTGTAAACAGGTAGCCCTAACGGCTGTTGGGGTCCTGGGGCTGAACACAGCACCGGTCGATCTCCAGCCGGTCGCAATGGAGAGCATCAGCCCGGCACAGACCATCTCACGGCTGCATCGGACCCGTTCCGGACAGGGTACGCCCTGACCCAATACGCCCGAATTGCCCTGAGCCTGTCGCCGGGCTGCTCTGCGTCCACGATCGGCTACGCTCGATCCTGCAAGCACCGACTGGAGGTGCGTCATCAGTATTTTCGACTCGGGGTTCGACGTCTCCATGCAGGTCAGGCCCGTCCGTCAACGCGCACGCGCGCGCTGGCGCATCGGACCGGTCAGCCAGCGCGAAATCGTCCACCCCACCTCAACTCCGCGTCGCCGTCCGGCGAAGCGGCGATCCGCACAGAACGAACAGGGGTTCACAATGCTGCTCAAGGCAGACCAGAAAGTCGCGCTCGCCGTCACCTTCACCGACCGCGCCGGAAACGTACTCGACAAGGACGCGGTCGGCACCCTCGTCGCCGTATCCAGCGACGACAGCGTTCTGACCGTGACCGACAACGGCGACGGCACGTTCGAGGCCGTCACTGTCGGCCCGCTGGGCACCGCGACCGTGACCGTCTCCAACGACACCGACGTGGACGGCGTCCCCGACTACGTCGGCTCCCTCGCGTTCGACGTCGTCGAGGGCGACGTGTTCGCCATCGCCATCGGCACCGGCGTGCCCGTCAGCCGGTTCGACGACGCCCCGCCCGCCGACGAGCCCGCCCCGGAAAACCCGCCCGTCGAGCCCTGAAATCCGTTCCCCCGCCCCGACAACACCCCCGGAAGGAGGTTCCACCATGAGGAAGGCAGCCACCGTGCTCATCGCCGTAACCCTGGCGTTCGGCTTCAGCGCCGCGACCGTCGCTCCCGCGTCGGCCACCGTCGCCTGCGGCCAGTGCTGACCACTGGACAAGGACTAGTCAAGTCCTGTAAGGTGTAACCAGATCGGTCGCACAGCCTGCTCGGCCATGGCTCGCACACGTCGTCGTCATAACTTCGTGCTCGTAGCCTGCTCGACTAGAGCGCGACCGGCAACGGAAGGCCCGACCTCGCACAGGGGGTCGGGCCTTCCGTACGTCTACCATCAGGCCATGGGTGGACGAGGAAGCGGCGGCGCGAGGGCTGGATCAGGCCCGGCGGCCGACCCGAACGCACTGAACCGTAAGCGTGACGGCAAGGACTGGACGTTCCTGCCGTCCGCCGGACGCATCGGCCCCGCGCCAGAGTGGCCGGACGACGTCCCACCGCCGTCATCGCAGGAGTTGCTGCGCTGGCGCACCCTGTGGGCGCTGCCACAGGCGCTGATCTGGGAAGCCGACCGACTGTTCGACCAGGTCGCCCTGTACGTGCGCGTCTACGTCCAGGCCATGCAGCCGGACGGCCCGCTCGGCGGCCGGACCCTGGCCAAGCAACTCCAGAACGAACTCCTGCTCACCGCCAATTCCATGATGTCCGCGCGCTACGTCGTGGCCGGAACCAACGAAGCCGCAGCGATCGCAGCGGCAATCGGCGAGGAGGGCGAACCAGGCACGGTAACCGCTATCCACAGCGCTGCGCCCGGCGGAGCCCGCGAACGACTCGGATTCAAGATCGTCGGGCAACCCGGGCCAGATCCCTCCGCCGAGGCCCCGAGCGAAGACGAAGAGGACGAAGACGAGGACGTGGACGAAGATGACGAGCCACAGTCCGACATCCCCTTCTAAGGAGCACCACAGTGAAAGACATCATGATGGACGTCGAACTGGACATCCCGAACGCTGACGTCCTCAATATGGGCGACTCGACCACCGCCTCAAAGGAAATCATCAACCGGCTGCGGGTCAAGGCCGAACAGGTCTGCCGTGAGCACGGTGTCGAACTGCGCACCGACCGCGCGCCGGAAGTCATTACGAAGCAAGCGATGTCGCCGCTCCTCGGCGGGGAATTCCTGCTCGTGTCCTCACGCTGGGCCTGCGTCGCGCCGGACAACTTCGACCCGGCCCAGCATTCCGCGCGATGAGCCCGGCGCTGGCGACCTCGCCGGAGGAGTTCGTCATCGACTTCCCGGTCATGTGGATCACCATTGACTGGGTCGAGGCGCACTGCGTCATCCCTGACGGATTCAACAAGGGCAAGCCGTACCTGCTGTGCGACTGGCAAGGATGGTTCTACGCCAACCACTATCGAGTGAAGCCCACCGCGCGACTCAAGCGTGGTGTGCCCGGCATGGGAGCCCCGGCGTTCCACAACCGGCGCTCCCAGATCGTCATGCCGCAGAAGTCCGGCAAGGGACCGCTGACCGCGTCACAGTGCTGCCTCGAAGGTGTCGGCCCCGCCATGTTCGCCGGGTGGGCGGACGGCGGCGAGCAGTACCGGTGCATCGACCACGGATGCGGTTGCGGCTGGACGTACACCTACGCCACCGGCGAGCCCATGGGAATCCCCTGGCCCACACCCATCATTCAGATCACCGCGTTCAGTGAGGAGCAGACCGACAACATCTACGGCGCGCTCCGGCCGATGGTGGAGGAGGGACCGCTCGCGAACATCGTCTCGCGGGTCGGCACCGAATGGATCAAACTCCCCGGCGGCGGCCGGATCGAGACCGTCACGTCGAACAACCAGTCACGCCTCGGCCAGCGCGTCACGTTCGTCCCCCAGGACGAGGTCGGCCTGTGGCTGCCCGCCAGCAAGGACGGCAAGGGCGGCAACATGGTCAAGGTCGCACAAACCCAGCGCCGTGGTGCCTCCGGCATGGGCGGGCGGATCGTCGAAACCACGAACGCCTGGGACCCGAGCGAGAACTCGGTCGCACAGAAGACCGCGCTCGCAGCGCTCACCGCCGGGGACATCTTCCGCCTGCATCGCACTCCACCAAAGAACCTGTCCTACACCAACAAACGCGAACGGCGGCGCATCCACAAGTACGTGTACGCCGGAAGTCACTGGGTGGACCTGGACGGCATCGAGGCCGAGGCTTTCGAGATCCTCCAGACCGACCCCGGCCAGGCCGAACGGTTCTACGGCAACCGGCTCGTCGCCGGACTCGGGCAGTGGATCGAGGACACCCAGTGGGAAACACACCACCTGTGGCGGCCGGACCCGGTCGGCGAAGCCGTCGCCGGAGGATTCGACGGATCGGACAACGACGACTGGACCGGCATCCGGCTGGAAACCCAGGACGGCTACCGCTTCACACCGAGGTACGGGCCGGACAACCGGCTGTGCTACTGGAACCCCGCAGAGTGGAACGGATCGATCCCACGCGGCGAGGTGCACACCGCCGTCACCGAGATCATCGCCAAGTACCGGCTCCGGAAGTTCTATTGCGACCCTCGCGACTGGCGCACCGAGATCGGCGAGTGGGCGTTGCTGGCCGACGAGGACGTTGTGCACGAGTGGGCGACGTGGCGGATCGACCAGATGTTCCTGGCCCTGAAGCGCGCCCGCAACGACCTGCTGTCCGGCCGGACCAAGCACGACGGCGACCCGATGACCGCCGACCACATCAGCAACGCACGGAAGGTCGCGAAGCCTCAGGACAAGTACCTCCTGGGCAAGCCCGACCCTCACCGTAAGATCGACCTCGCGATGGCAGACGTGCTGGCACACGAGGCAGCGGCCGACCTCCACATCGAAGGACCGGCGGCATGGAAACCACCGAGCAAGTTGACCCGTGCCGTGGGCGCGACCAGATCGTACTGAGAAAGGGTGCACCGTGGCTGACCTCGAAATCGTGATGCCGATCGGCAACGGGGGTCACCCTGTGCTGTCTCCGCTCTGGTGGGTGCACCGGCTCTACGTGCAGTTGCAGCACCGGATGCCGATCATCAACAAGTTCGACGACTACTACCGTGGCGAGTTCCCGCTGCCCTGGCTGGCCCCGCAGGCGGAGGACGACTTCCGCCGGATCATGAAGATGAGCCGGGTCAACTTCACCGGCCTGGTCTGCGACGCGCAGGTTGAGCGGATGAGCGTCGAGGGCTTCCGCATCAACGATCCGGCCAAGGTCAAGAAGAAGATCCCGGCAGAGACGGTCCGGCCGCCGACGTCGAACGTCATCGAACTGCCCGAGCAGGAGCCGTCCGACCTCGGCGAAGCGGACATGGAGATGTGGAGGATCTGGCAGGCCAACGACCTCGACACCTACTTCGATCAAGGTCTGCTGGAAGCCGCGATCACCGGTCAGTCGTACCTGCTGGTGGCCCCGAACCCGAAGGACGAGAAGACTCCCAAGATGTGGGTCGAGCACTCATCACAGTGCATCGTCGAGTACAACCCCGGCACCGGCCGGACCGAGGCAGCCGCCGGGCTGAAGGTGTGGCGCGACGACTGGACCGACGAAATCCACGCCACGCTCTACCTTCCCGACAAGATCTACAAGTACCGGGCGAAATCACCGTCCGCCAGCACGATGAACATCCGGCCGGTGTGGCAGCGCCGGGGTGTCAAGGGCGAGTCGTGGCCCGCGCCGAACCGGCTCGGCGAGGTCCCGATCTGGGAACTGCCGAACAACCCGCGTCTGCTCACCGGCGGCCGGTCCGAACTGGAAGACCTCTGCGACACCCAAGACCGGATCATCAAGACCGTCGTCGACCGGCTCATGACGCAGGACTTCGGGGCGTTCCCCGCGAAGTGGGCGACCGGCTGGCCGGACAAGGACGGTGCGGGCAACACGAACCCCGAGATCCAGGTCGGCCAGAACCGGATGATCACCTCGGAGGTGATCGAGACGAAGTTCGGGCAGTTCGCCGCCGCTGACCTGATGGGCTACATCGCGTCGAAACTGGACGACGTCAAGGACATGGCCTCCCGCAGCCGGACACCGGCGCAGTACCTCCTCGGCGACCTGTCCAACGTGAACGGGGAGACCCTCGTGGCATCCGAGTCCGGCCTGGTGTCGAAGTGCGGGCAGCGCTCGCGAGGCATGAACGGCGGACTGGAGGGCTCCGCACGAATGGTCCGCAAGATCGCCGGGATTCAGACCCAGGGCGACTACAGCATGGAAGTCATGTGGAAAAACCCCGGCTTCCGCACCGAAGGCGAACTCGTGTCGGCCCTGGTGCAGATGGGCACGCTCGGCGTCCCGAAGGAAGCCCTGTGGGAGCGCTGGGGTGCGACGCAGACCGAGATCGCCCGCTGGAAGGTCATGGCCGCAGAGGCGCAGCGGGAGATGGCGATGAACGACGCGACCGCGCTGCTCGGCGAATCGTTCCGCGCACAGCAGGACGCCAAGGTCACCGGCTCCATCGGTGGCCGGACACCACGGCGCACATCCGGGCGGACCACCGGCGGCAGCGGCTCCGCCGGAGCGGGCGGCAACGGCACCGGGCGGCCCGGCGGGGCGGGTGTGGCTAAGGCGACCGCGAAATGAGCACCATGACCGAGGGTCTGCGGGAGGTCGAACTCGCGCTGGCCGTCGCGCAGGCCCGCCAGCAGGCCCAGGCCGACCAGCGGCAGGCCGCCGTCGCTCAGATCATGGCGATCTTCCTGGCGATGGAAGTGTCAACGATCGTCCAGGACTGGGTCGGTGGCATCGGGAACCGGATCTACACGCTGCTCTCGATCGCGCAGCGGATCGCCGCGCAGGACTCCGAGGACTACTACCGGCGGGTGCTGACACCGCTGGGCCTGGACCTCGGCGAGATCCCCGAGATCGACTACGACGCTTTCGCCGGGATCGCCTCGGACAACCGGGATCTCGACAGCCTGCTGGCCGGTGCCGTGATCCGGGTCCGGCAGCGGGAGCGACGCGGCGACACCCCGGCGCAGGCGATGGAGGCCGGTGCGGACTTCCTCAAGATGGTGGTCAAGACCCAGGTCAGCGACGCCAGCCGCGCCGCCGACGCCACCGTCCTGATCGTCGCCGACGACGTCCGCAAGGTCCAGAACCGTCAGCCGGTGCGCCGGAGCGAACCGCTGCGGACCATGCCGACCCAGGCCCGGCCGGTGGATCTGCGGGAACCGGCGCGAGAGCCCGCCGTGGCCCCACCGCCCCGCGTTGTCCGCACCGGCGAGCGGGTCACCCTCGGGTGGATTCGGGTCCTCGATCCACCGTCCTGCGGTCGGTGCGTGATCCTGGCCGGTCGGTTCTACAAATGGTCCGATGGCTTCCTGCGTCACCCGAACTGCGACTGCAAGCACATGCCGGTGACGGTGGCCGCTGCGTCCGGCGTCACTGTCGATCCTGATGAGTACTTCGCGTCACTGTCGGAGCGCGATCAGGACGTGCTGTTTGGGAAGGCCAATGCTGAAGCGATCCGGGCCGGAGCGGACATCAATCAGGTGGTGAACGCGACCGCGCGCAAGAACGGGATGTATACCGCTGACGGTGGTCGCCGGTACACCCGCGAAGGCACTACCCGGCGTGGGTATTACGGACGGAAAGGCTCGAAGGTCCGCAGGCCCACACCGTGGCAGATCATGAAGGACGCCCGAGGTGACCGCGAGGTTGCGACCGCGATGCTTGCGCGCTTCGGCTACATTGTGCAGTGATCGGCGGGCGGGATGCCCACTGGTCAGAACTTCGCTCGGATGGCGGGACGCCATCACCAACCGGCAGCGGGACGCTGTCACGCACTGAGGAGTACGCATGTCCCTGTCCTACCTGAACATTGCTCCGCTCGGAACGCGAATCGATGGACGACCGATCTGGCCGTTCGCCGGTGGCGCACCTGATGGAGATGGCGACGGTGGGGGCGGTGATGGTGACGGCGGAGACGGCGACGATGGCGGAGACGACAACGAGCCGGACCCCGACAGCACCGAGGGTCTGAAGAAGGCGCTGGAACGCGAACGCGAGGCAGTCAAACTCGCCAAGCGCGAAACACGCCAGTTCAAGGTTCTTATGCGTGACACCGGTGTGAAGACGTTCGACGAGTTCAAGGCCAAGGTTGCCGGGGGAACCGGCACCAGCACCAAGGGCGGATCGGGCGACCAGAACGGGCAGCAACAGCAGACGGTCGACATCGAGGCGATCAAGGCGGAGGCGCGAGCCGAGGCCAAGCGCGAAGCCGATCTCAGCGCAGCGAAGTCCATCACCGAGTCGAAGATCGAGGCCCGCGCCACTTCAGGGTTCATGACACCGCGAGACGCGGTCTTGGCCCTGCGCGACGACATCGAAGACCTCATCGGTGACGATGGCAAGCCTGACGTCAAGGCCATCGACCGCGCGCTCGCCGGACTGCTGAAAGACCGCCCGCACTGGAAGAAGGGCGCATCGGACGCTGAGATCGACTACGACGGTGGGTCACGCCAGACGGCACCCGCCGCCAAGGGTTTCAGCGCTCAGTTGCGTAAGGAGTCTGCGAACAAGCGCGGACGCTAACGCCGCACTCCACCAGGGGGTGCGGCTGACCCTCAGGAGTGCAGAGTGCAACTGACCAGGCCAATCGGCTACCGGCGCAACGGGAAGCCGATTTTCGGCTTCGCCGGTGGCGCGTACGACTCCCTCACGACCCGTACCGACGTTTCTCCGCTGATCCCCGAAGAGGTCTCCAAGGAGATGCTCGGCAAGGCCACGGAGGACTCTTCGGTACTCCAGTTGTTTCGACCCATCCCGGTCAGCGGCAACTCGGTCCGATTCCCCATCCTGAGCGCGCTTCCCATCGCGTACTGGGTGGTCGGCGACACCGGTCTCAAGCAGACCACCGAGATGTCCTGGGCCAACCGGTACATGACGATCGAAGAGATCGCCGTGATCATGCCGGTGGCGGACAACGTGATGGAGGACGTCGCCGTCGACATCTGGGACGAGGCCCAGCCACTGCTGGTGGAAGCCTTCGCCCGGGTCCTCGACTCAGCGGTGTTCTTCGGCGTCAACGCCCCCGCCTCGTTCCCCACCAACGTCATCGCCGCCGCCGCTGCGGCTGGTAACTACGTCGACTTCGGCGCGTCGAACGCCGCAGCCGGTGGGTTCATGGGCGACCTGGACAACCTCATCGGCAAGATCGAAGAGGACGGCTACGACACCACCGCCTACCTCAGCCCGATCTCGACCCGGTCGAAGTTCCGCAAGGCCCGCGACACCACCGGCCGCAAGTTGGATGACGGTCGCGTCGGCGGTGACCTGAAGTCGGTCGACGGCGTGCCGATCATGTACCCGATGCGTGGCCTCTGGCCCGTCTCCGGTGGCGCTGGCGTCAACGGCGTCGCGCTCATCGGCGGGGACTGGAACAACTTCCTCGTCGGCGTGAAGTCCGGGATCGAGTACAAGTTGATCACCGAGGGCGTCATCACCGACGAGGACGGCAACATCGTCTACAACCTGCCGCAGCAGGACATGCAGGCCATCCGGCTCAAGTTCCGGGTGGGCTGGCAGGTCAGCAACACCATCAACAACGACAACCCGACCGAGGGCACCCGCTACCCGGTCGGCTACATCAGGACGGTGGGCGCGTAATGGGCCTCAAGCAGACCAAGACGATCGACGCCCCGGCGGCGACGATCCTCGCAACCCAGTCCACGGTGGTCGAAGCACCTTTCGACGGCACCGTGGCTGCGGTCACCTACACGGCCACAGCGGCGGTCACCGGTGCAGCGTCACCGGCCAGCCGCACGCTGTCGCTCATCAACCACGGACAGGCCGGGGCGGGCACCACAGTGGTCGCCTCCCTCGCCCTGCTCGGCTCGGTGAACCTCGTGGCCTATGACGAAAAGGTCGTACCCCTGACGGGTGTCGCGTCCTCCAACGTCGTGGTCGCCGGTGACGTCCTGGAGTGGCGTTCCGTCGCGGTCGGCGGCACCGGCCTGGTCGATCCCGGTGGATCGGTCTCCGTTCAGTTTGAGAGGGTCAACTAATGGCTGAGACCGCCAAGAAGACCGCCGCTGCACCGAAGGTGCACGAGACGGACCAGACCCCGGCAGCGGACGGCACAGCGCCGATCGTGGCCGGGCGCACCCAGCAGGGCGAAGCGGTCGGCGCTCCGGTGTCGACCAACCCGCCCCGTGGCGTCGGTGAAGCCCCCGCCGGGCAGATCGCCGACGAGCCCGCCGCTGCGGACCTGCAGAAGTTCATGCAGGACCGGGTCGACAAGGAGCAGGAGAAAGGGCACCGGGGAACGAAGATGGACCCCACCCCCAACTCCGCATACACCCTGCGTGGTGTCGGTCGCGGTGACCGCACGCCGGAGTCGACCGTCGTCACCCCGCGCGGCAACGGCACGAAGTAGGACCTGAGGGATCGAGGGCTCGCCATGGCATACCCAGAAGTCACGGTTGACGACATCGTCAACCGTTGGCGAGCCCTCGATACCGATGGTGAACCGAGCGAGGCGGACATCGCCGCGACGCTCCTGCAGGACGCCATCGTCAAGATCGACCTGGCCCGGCCGATGCTGGCCGCCGCCGTCGATGACGGTGACGTCGATGTGCGCCTGGTGGCGATGTGCGCCGCCGAAATCGTCATCCGGGTGCTGTCCAACCCCGACGTCAATTCACAGCAGCAGATCGGCGCTGACGGCTCCGTGGGGGTCGGTTTCCACAAATGGTCCGGCCGCCCGCGCGTCATCGTCACCGAAGAAGACCTCAGCGACATCGACGACGCGCTTGAAGAGGCTGGCCTGATCGTCGGCCGAGTACGCTCGATCACGCTGACGTCGTCCTATCCCTACCGCGTCAACGACGTCTCGATCCTGCCGACGCCCTGAGAGGCCATCATGCGTAACTCGACCAGTCAGCCATCAGGGTCTCTCGGCCTAGTCCGGATTCCCGCCCCGCCGAAGCGGCCCGTCGTCATGACCGAGGCCGACGCCATCCGGTTCGGTGGTGGGCTGCGGGCACACCCCGAACTCAGTGGACGCGGCGTCATCGCCAGCGCCCGGAAGTTCGGCAAGGCCGCGCTCCTGGAACGAGTCGCCTGGCAGGAGGAGAACGCCGAGAACTTCGAGCGCTCCATCGCCGCTGCGGCCTCGGCGGAGCAGGCGGCTCGCGGCGGTTCCGTCGCCATCATCGGCAACCTGTGGCTCGCGAAGATCGACCGTGAGGGGCTGCAGCACGACCTCGGGCTGGCGTCGTGCCGGGTCATCACCACCACCGGCGTCAACTACGTGATCGACGCCTTCCAGAACCTGGTGGAACTGGAGAACATGAAGTACCACGGTCTCGGCACCGGCGGTTCCGCTGAGGCAGTCGGAAACACGGCCTTGACCACCGAGTTGACAACTCAGTACGCGGTGTCGAGCACCCGGCCCACCGGAACCACCGGCGAGCAGGCCGGAAACGCCAACGTGTACGAATCCGTCGCCACCATCACGGTTTCCGCGACCGTCGCCGCGACCGAGCACGGCATCTTCAGCCAGGCAGCCACCGGCGGTGGGGTCATGCTCGACCGCACCCTGTTCACCGTCGTCAACCTCGCGTCGTCCGAAAGCCTCCAGGCCACCTACCAATTCACCATGGTCTCCGGCGGGTAAGCCCGCAAGACCACAGAGAAAGGTCGGCTGAGCAGGAACTGGGAGGTAAGAGCCGATGGCGAACATCATGCCGTCCGGCGCGGTCGATACCTTCACCGGTTCCAACGGAACCAGTGTCGCCGGAACGAACTGGACCATCAGCAAGGCCGACAACAGCGGCACCGTCACGATCCAGTCCAACCAGGCCCGGATACGCACCGGCGCGGCCAGCGGCAACCGAACCTCGATCCGGCTCAACGCAGCCTCGCGGACCAACCAGGAAATCGACTTCATCTGGACGGTACCGACCGGCACCCAGTTCCCCTATGTCTTCGTCCGGACGTCGACGAACGTGGACACCGAGACGGGGTACTACTTCTCGCTCGAACCCAGCAATATGATCTTCGGGTGGTCAACCGGCTACTCCGGCACCGACCTTCAGACCTACACCCACGGATTCACCGCCGGGCAGGTGGTGCACACCCGCATCGCCGTGTTCGGCAACAGCCAGAAGGCCCGTACCTGGCTGCAGTCCAACCCCGAGCCGACGTCGACATGGCAGATCGTCGCCACCGACACGAACCAGCCGTCCGCCGGGTTCATCGGTGTCACCACGGTCTCCGGCGCGTCCGGGGCCAAAGACCTCATCATCGACTCGTTCAACGCCACCGACACCGAAACACCGTCACAGGCGATGATCACGTTCACCGGTTCCAGCACCCCGACCGGCGCACTGCGCAAGACCATCACCAAGAACCCCTTCACCGGTTCCAGCACACCCACGGGTGCGCTGTCCAAGATGCGTGTCGTGGTGCGGGTTTTCACCGGCTCCAGCACGCCGACCGGTCTGCTGAAGAAAACGATGATCAAGGTCTTCGCCGGTTCCACCACTCCCACCGGCCTGACGCTGAAGCGCGCGAACAAGACCATGGCGGGCTCGACCACGCCGACCGGCGCGTTCCGCAAGGCCATCATCAAACGGTTCACCGGCTCCAGCACACCGACCGGCGGGCTCGCCACGGCGCACTTCGGCCGGATCTTCGGCCGCCCCGGTATCGTCGTCGTCACCCGCCGCGTCATCGGTGAGGTCCGCACCAGGATCAGGAGAGGCTGATGAGCCAGCGCGTGTTCGTGGGCCAGCGGGTGACGATCGAATGTGAGTTCCGGCTGCTCGGAGTCCCCACCGATCCTAACATCGTGCAACTCACCGCCCGCGCGCCGGACGGCAGTAGCACCACCATCACCTACCCCAGCGAGTACTTCGTTCGCCGGGATGTTGGCCTGTATGACGTTTCGGTTCTGGTGGACCAGCCAAGCACCTGGTTCTTCAGGCCCGAAGGTACAGGAGTCATCGACGCCGTCGATGAGATCGCCCTAGAAGTCCTTGCAAGTAACGTGATCTGAGGAGACGACATGACCACCGCAGCAGAGCGCAAGAAGGCCGACAAGGAACTCGACGAGGCCGTCAAGACCGAGGAGGAGGCTACCGCCCCGCAGCCGACCCCGGTTGAGGAGCGACCCAAGGAAGGCAAGTACAAGGATGAGTTGGTGGAAGAGGTCGTCGGCGAGTACCCCGAACGTCCTTACGTGGATGCGATGTCGGCGACGCACGCCAAGTTCCTCGCCGAGAAGCACCCCGCGAAGTTGAGGAAGATCATCAGCGAATGAGCGTCAAATCGGTCATCGGCAACGGACGCCGACTGGTCGCGACCACCTTCCTGGACCGCTGCTACATCCGTGACCTCACCCGCGTGAGGGATAGCAGCGGTGGCGTGAACAACTCGTGGGTCGAACGACCGAGCCCGACCAAGTGCCGGTTCGTGCGCCTGACCGACGACGAGCCGGAGATCCGGCTTGAATCCGAATACGGGGTAGCCAGCGCCATTTTGCTGTTCCCGATCGGCACGCTCTACAAGGAAGGCGACCGGGTCCGGAATGCGAAGGACAACGGCGTCTGGGTCATCGTCGGGATGCTGACTCCACCGTCTGAAGTCGTGACCGTGAATCGCGCTGGCATCAGGGAACTCTGATGGGTATCCACGTCAAGTACAACTACTTCGGTGCGATCGCGGCGGCGATGGGAAAGAACATCGACGACGCCGTTGACGCCGAAGCGCAGGACATGGCGCGGGAACTCAAGACCATCCTGTGGGTCGACACCGGCATGGTCCGGCGGGTCACCGTCGACAAGCCCGCCGGGAAACTCCACGCCGAGGTCTGGATCGGGTACAACCGAGGTCAGGGGTTCTACTCCCGCTTCCAGGAGTGGGGCACATACCGGCAGCGAGCCCGCCCGATCGTCGGCCCGACAGCCCACCGGCACGAACCGATGTACGCCCGTCGAATGACCGAAGCGGTCAAGGATGCGTGTAGAGCGACATGACCGACAAGCCGATTCTGACGACCGGGATCATAGCGCCGTGGCTCTATGACCTGCTCGCGAACGACGACATCCTGACGGACCTCGTGCAAGGCCGGGTCTCCTACACCCTGTCGGCCCGGCCGCCGGACCTGCCGTACGTCACCTTCCTCATGCAGAGCCACCGCGATGTGCTAGGGGTCGGCGGAGTAGAGGTCATGGGAGACTGCCTCTACGCGGTCAAGGCCGTCGATCGTAGTTCGGGATGGGACAGCCTCAACCCGATCGCTACGAGGCTCCACGCACTGTTGCACCGGCCGCACACGAACATCACCGTCCCGGGCGGATCACTGACAACGGTCCGCGAAAGCATCATCGAGTACCCCGAAGTAGAAGCCGGACAGCAATACCGGCACCTCGGCGGGATCTATCGCATCCAAGCCTCGCATGACCAATAGGAGCACCATGAACCGGCAACGAATCTGGGCCTCGGCGGCTGCAGTAGTCGCCACCCTCACGCTCGGCGTGGCCACGCTCGCCAACGCCGATGACCCGGCCCCGACGCGCGAGCAGGCACAGGCCGCGCTCGCGCACATCGACACCGACCAGGCCGTCATCAAGGCATACCTCGACAGCCTGGCCACTCCCAGCCCCCCCCCCACCACGGCTCCGCCGACCACCGTCCCTCCGACGACCGTGCCACCGACCACGGTTCCGCCGACCACGGTCCCGCCGACCACCACGCCACCCCCGGCCAGCACCAACCGCAGTGGGATGCCGTGGCTGTCCGGCACCAACCCACAGTGGCAAGGCGCGGTCAACGTCACCGCTTTCGAGTCGATGCGCGGCAAGCCTGTCGACATCATCGTCATCCACCCCGCACGGGACAACTGGACGGCGCTGAACGACAACTGGGCATACACCGAGCCGATCCCGGACGGATACCTCGGCACCGCAGGTAAGGGCCGACTGTCGTTCGCCATGCCGCTCTGGCCCGGAAACGGCGCTGTCGGAACGAATTACAATTCCCAATGGACCGCATGGGCCAACCGCGTCGAAGCGATGGACCCGCGCACCGATGTCCGGCTCGGCTGGGAGATGAACCTCCCCTCCAGCGCTTGGCACGTCAACCCTGGCAACCGCACCGCGTGGATCGCCGCATTCAACCGGGCGGCCATCGCTATCCACACCGCGTGTCCCGGATGCACTGTCACGTTCAACCCCAACTGGGGTGGTGACCAGACCGACGTTGATGTTCGCGGTGTGTTCCAGGCTGTCAAGGCGAACGTCGACACCTATGGCATCGACTACTACGACGCCTGGGAGCCGATCACCGCGTCCAATGACGCCGCTCGGCGCGACGCCTACCGCTCGCTGACTGACTCCTACAACTACGCAGTCGCGAACGGCAAGAAGTTCGCGCTTCCCGAATGGGGTGTCGCCTGCAACTTCGGTGGCTGCCAGTGGGAAGGCCACGCCGGAGGCGACAATGACCGGTACGTCAATCACGTCTTCAACTTCCTGAAGTCGAAGCCCGCCAACACCATTGCCTACGACGCCTGGTTCGACGAAGAGGCTGGCTACATTCAGTCGCAGTTGACCACTCGCGAAGGCCGTCCGACCGTCAACCCCAAGAGTGCGGCTGCGTACCGAGCGCAGATCCTCGCTCTGGCACACTGAGCCCCAAGTAACACACCTTCCCGTTAGGAGTCCGTTGTGGCGGAACGCAGCACTATCAGCCAGTCAGCACAGATCGGAGTTGAGTCGACGCCTGGCACGGCTGTTGCTGCCGGAAAGCGCCTCGGCTCCATGGGATTCAAGTTCGGTCCCAAGACCACGATCAAGAAACTGCTCCCGGCCGGTCAGAAATACGCCAGCCTGCAGATTCTCGGCAAGGAGTGGACCGAGGCCAAGGTCGAGGGCCTCGCCGTCTACCCCGAACTGCCGTACGCCTTCGCCTCGTCGGTGAACACTCCCACGATCGCTCAGATCATGGACAGTGCCACACCGACCGGCGCGTACCGGCACACGTTTACCAGCAACACTTTTGGTGACGACGCGCCGAAGACGTACACGATCGAGCAGGGGTCAGGTGTCCGGGCTCACCGGATGGCCAACTCCATCTTCACCGAGTACACCTGGAACTGGTCTCGGGACGAGATCGAACTGGGCGGCTCCGTTCTGGGCCGGGCGATCCAGGACGGCGTCACCCTCACCAGTTCACCGACGAGCCTGCCCCAGATCCCGGTCCGGCCGTCCGAACTGTCCGTCTACCTCGACGAAGCCCACGCGGACATCGGTGAGACGAAGTTGCTGCGAGCCCTCAAGGGCGAGTTCAACATCACCGACCGGTTCAGCCCTCTGTGGGTGGTGGACGCCGCGCAGGCGTCGTTCGCCGCGACGATCGAGGTCGAGCCCACCGTCGAGTTCAAGATCACGCAGGAAGCCAACGCGCAGGGCATGGAGTCCCTCGAAGCCATGCGCAACGGCGAGAACCGTTACATGCGGCTGCAGGCGTTCGGGCCGAGGATCTACGAGGCGGCCGACCCTGAGGATGACATCTTCCACTCGGTCACCATCGATCTGTGTGGGCAGGTCTCGGACGTCGGCGAACTCAGCGACGAGGACGGCGTGTTCGGTGTCGAGTGGACGTTCGAGGCCACTCACGACGCATCGTGGGGCGCTGGCAAGTCGTTCACGATCGAGGTAGTCACGACCACGGCCACACTGTAGTCAACGAGTAGTCGAAACCCCCGCCGGTGTGCGGGGGTTTCGGCTTGTCAAGAACATGTAGAGTGCTCGACTACGACTAGTCAACGACAGGATCACCAATGAAGATCAGCGATGCCCTGAAGGAAGTCCGAGACCTCGATGTCCACTTCGCATCCGAAGTCTTGCACATCACGTACCGGCCACCGTCATGGACCCCGGCGGAACTGGAGGAACTGCAGGCCGACAAGAACATCCGGCGCATCGTCGAGCAGATCCGGAAACTCGTTGTGAAGTGGGACCTTACAGACGAATACCAGCGTCTCGTCCCGCTGGAACTGCCCGCCGTCGAAGCACGCCACGCCGTGGTCAGGGAGAACGGCGACCCTGTCGACACCGACCCCGCCCTGGACGCCGCACCGCCGCACGACCCGCTGATGCACGTCCCCCTCTCGATCTACATGAAGATCATTACCGCGATCAACAGCGACGGGCGGCCCGACCCCCAAGCGTGAAGGCGCTGACCCGAGCCCTCCGTACTGACGGGCTGTTCGGGGAAGTGCCGAACTGGTACAGAGTCATCAAGGCGGCCCGGTACCTCGGCGTCGCCCCCTGGGATCTTGCGACCCGGCCCAACTGGTGGTTAGAGGTAGCCTTGGCGTCACAGGACGCCGAGGCGAAGGCCCGCGCGGCGAAACAGGCGGCGAAGGGGTAACCAGTGCCAACGGTCGCCGAACTCGACGTCAAGATCGACGCCAAGGATGACGCCACCGCGAAACTGATGGCACTCGACGCGCTGATCAAGTCGATGGAAGGCGACGACGTCGACATCGACGTTGACGCCGACGTGGCGGACGCCGTCCGGGATCTGTTCGGTCTCAAGGAAGACCTCGCGGACCTGGACGGCGACACCGCCACCATTGAGGTGGATCTCGACGACCTGGCGGCCCGCTCACAACTGGCCCGACTCGAATCTGAAGAGATCATCATCGATGCCGAGATCGTCATCGACGACTCGCAACTCGTGCTGTACGAGGCCCGCGTAGCGGCCCTGCATGACGAAGAGATCACCGTCGAGGTGGATGTCGACGGCACCGAAGAGGTCGCCGCGCTCGAAGCCGAACTAGCGGCGCTGCGTGACAAGAAAGTCACCATTGAGGTCGACACCGACCGAGCCCACGCCAGCCTTCAGCAACTCGCCACCACCACTCGCGCCGCCGGACAGTCCGTGTCCGCGCTCGCCGCCGCCGCGCTCCTCCTCGGCCCCGCGCTGATCCCCCTCGGCGGCGCAGCGACCGGCGCGGTCGTCGGGCTGGGCTCTGCGTTCGGCATCGCCGGTATCGCGACCGCCCTGTTCGGCGCGGTCGCCACCACCGTCTACAACGACGTGCTGGCCGCGAACAAGGACCTCACCGCAGCGCAGAAGCAGTACAACCAGGCCGTGACCGAGGACCAGAAAGACAAGGCCCTCGCGAAGATGAAAGCGATCTGGGACTCGCTGACCCCCTCGCAAGCCGCTGCCCTGAAGTCCCTGCGCGAATTCCAGTCGACGTGGGCCAGTTTCGCCGGGCAGTTCGAGCCGGGCATCTTCCGGATCGCCTCAGAGGGACTGCTCGGCATCGCCGGGATTCTCCCCAGCCTCGCCCCGATCATCAACGGGGCCATCGGCGCATTCCGTGGACTGGAGACAGCGGCGTTCAATGCGCTCAACGGCCCGTTCTGGCAACAGTTCATCGGTGAACTCGGCATCAACACCCAGTCGATGCTGGAGAACATCGGCAAGGTCATCGGCAACCTGATCGGTGTGTTCGCCGGATTCGTCTCCGCGTTCATCCCCCTCAGTGGGGACTTCATGGGCGGGCTCGTCACCATGACCGGCGGGTGGGCGAGGTGGGCGCAGAGCCTCGACACCAACGACGCCTTCCAGCGTTTCGTGGCCTACATCCGTGCCAGCACCGGCATCGTCCTCGACTTCATCGGCCAACTCGTCCGCACCTTCGGCGATCTCGTACAGGCCGCCGCACCTGTCGGCGCGGCAGTCCTCGTCATCGTGACCAACCTGCTGAAACTGTTCTCCGCCTTCCAGGATGCGCACCCCGCACTCGCGAGCATGGTCATCGCGCTGGTCGGCCTGGCCGCCGCTGCCATCAACATCATCGGCCCGATTCTGTCCGTGATCGCCGCCATCGCCCTCATCGGGGGTGTCGCCGCAGCCATCATCGGCGGAATCCTTCTGCTGGTCGGCGCTTTCATCGCGGCATACGTCCACTTCGAGACCTTCCGCAACATCGTCAACGGTGTGGTGTCCGCGTACGTCGGGTACGTGCAGGCGTTCTGGGCCGCCAGTCAGCGCGTGTTCGACGCGATCATGGGTGTGCTGGCACCGGCGTTCGCCGCCATGGGCGACTTCATCGCCGACGAGATCGGCAAGGCCCGCGCCTGGATCACCGAGTTCGGGCCGGTCTTCCAGACCACGTTCGACAGGATCGCCACCGCCGTCACCGTGTTCGCGGGCATCATGCTCGCGGTGTTCGGCGCGATCTGGCCGGTCCTCAGCGCCATCGTGAGCACGGCATGGGGAGTGATCACGTCGATCATCTCCGGTGCGCTCGCAGCGATCCGGGGCGTCCTCACGATCTTCGCCGGGCTGATCGCTGGTGACTGGTCCGCCGTCATGGCCGGACTGCAGATGATCGCTCAGGCCGGGCTCGACATGCTGCTCGGTATCTGGACCGCTATTTTCAACGCGCTCCCCGGACCGGTGCAGACAGCGATCACAACGGTGGGATCGGTAATCACTGCCGGATGGTCACTGATCACTAGCCTGTTCACTGCTGGCGTAGCGATCGCCGTAGCGATCTGGAACACGCTGTGGTCAGCCCTGTCGACCGTCGCGTCCACGGCGTGGGGGATCGTTACCGCCGTCGTCAGCGCCGGATGGGGATTCCTGCAGGCCGTGTTCGCCGCCGGTGTCGCGGTGGTGACCGCCGTCTGGAACGCCTTCTGGGGCGTGTTCGGCCCGCCGATTCAGGCGGCGTTCGCGATCGCCTCCGCATTAGTGAGCGCCGGTTGGGCGATTATTTCCACCCTCTTCACCACCTACATTGCCATCGTGATGGGTGTCTGGAACGCCTTCTGGGCCATCCTCGGCCCGCCGGTGCAGTTCGCGTTCGCGGTGGTCGGCGCGCTGATCTCCGCAGCCTGGGCCATCATTCAGGCCCTGTTCAGCGCCGGGCTGGCGATCCTGAAAGCGGCGTGGGACGGCTTCTGGATGGTCTTCGGGGCCGTCGTCGAACTGGCGTGGCTCCTGGTGCAGACGATCATCGGCGCGGCGCTCGCCGTCATCGTCGGGATCATCATGATCCAGGTCGCGGTGATCAAGGCGATCTGGGACGCGCTGTGGCAGGCGTTCGACGGGCCGGTGTCCCTGGCCTGGTCCGTGATCACCACCGTGATCGGCGTGGCGATTTCAACAATTACCGGAGCGATCACCTCGTTCGCCAACGGTGTAGCGATCATCTGGAACACCTTCTGGGATGCGATCGGCCGGACGGTGGCGGAGCGGATCACAGCGATCGTCGGAGCGATCACCGCGTGGGTCGCGACAGTGATCTCGATCATCGGCAGTTTCATCGCGTCGGTGACGTCCAACTGGTCGACGTTCTGGGACACGCTAGGAACGCGCGTAACGACAGCGATCTCAGCGATCACCGGAGCGATCACCGCGTGGATCGCTAACATCGGCGCAGCGATCAGCGGGTTCATCACCCGGGTCACTGGTTCGTGGACTGCGTTCTGGAACACCGTCACATCGATCACCCGCTCAGCGATCAGCGCCGTGCAATCAGCGATCACCGGGATGATCGCAACAGTGACCGCTGCGATCACGTCGTGGATCTCCAGCATGGTCAGCCGGGTCACGTCCGGGTTCGCCAGCATGGTGTCGGCGATCCGGTCGGCGATGTCGAACTTCGTGTCGGCGATCCAGGCCGGAGTCAGCAACGCACTGTCGGCGATCGCGTCGTTCGCGTCGCAGGCGGTCAGCCTCGTCAGTGGTCTGGCTGGGCAGTTCCTCGCCGCCGGTGCCGCGATGATGGCGTCTCTCGGGCGCGGTATCGCCAACGGCATCGGTGGCGTGGTCGGCACGGTCGAGGGAGCCATCGGCCGGATCACCGCCCTGCTGCCCGGCAGCCCGGCCGAGACCGGCCCACTGTCCGGCGAGGGCTACACCATGATCCGTGGTCGCCACTTCTCGGAAGACCTCGCCGAGGGCATCCGGTCACGGACCGGCGACGTCGAAGCGTCGGCACGGGATCTCGCGGACCTGATGACCCTGCAGTTCAACTCGGAGGCCGCGTTCGCGGGGATCACCGAGGGGACACCCGCGAACCTGTCCGGGTCCGGCGACGGCGGGGGCGTTACGATCACGGTCAGCGAGGGCGCGGTCGTTGTGCAGGTCGGTGACGGAGTTGATCCGAAGGACGCACGCGATGCGTTCGACGACGCCAGCGATGAACTGGCAGAGAAACTGCTGTCCGCGACCCGCAGACGATGAGGAGGCACCGTGCCGACGAAGATCACGGACAGCAATACCGGTGACTCCCTTCAGGGTTCGGCGGAGAAGCGCGTCGACATCGCGCCGGACGGAACACTCTGGGCTCTCATCGTGTCCGCCGGGTCGCCCGGCACCGCGAAGTTCTTCAAGTCCGCCAACGGTGGGGCGACGTGGTCCTATGTGGCGTCGGACATCTCGCTGGAGCAGAACAGCGCCGTCCCCTCGTTCTACATCGATGTCGACGGGTACGCGCACGTTTCGTGGGTGAAGTGGGACAGCAACCCTCAGGTCGTCCGGTACGCGCGGGGCACGCCGGTCACCGGCGGCGGCTGGGTGTGGACGTACCTGACGATCAGCCCGGCGTCCGGCCGGACCGGCGTCGACTCCGACGTGGTCGCGTTCCGCGTCGGGTCCGGCTGGAAGGCGTGGGTGTCGTACGGGCTCGCCGGTACCGGCGGGGCGAAGGTCGCGCAGGTGTCCATCAGTGCCAGCGGTGCCCTGAGCGTGACGAGCACCCAGCACGGCCCGCCGACCGGCGCGGTCAACTACCAGTTCGGCTCGCTGGAGTTCAACCACACCGGTGACGGCAAGACAGCGGCGGCGAGCCCACATGTCTACTTCACCACCAGTGTTCAGGGTGCGGCCTCGGCGCTAAGAGCGAACCGCGCTGTGTACTCGGCCGGTTCGTGGACTTGGGACGCGCCGGTCAGTATCGACGCTTCCGCGCAGATCGACGAGACCACGCTGACACAGGCGTGGGACGGCTCCCGGATGATGATCGCGTGGTCGGAGGGGACCAGCACGATCCTGTGCTCCGAATGGGACGGCGTCACCACGGTCACGGCCCGCAACCCTCCGGCCGCGCCGGGCGGCACCGGCACCGTGCTCGGGCTCAGTCTGTCCGTCGACCCGGACACCGACGACGTCTACCTGGCCTACTACGACGCCACCGATGGGGACGTCCGGTGGTCGAAATTCACTCGCGGAGCGAACACCTGGTCAGCGTGGGCGGTAGCGATCACCCGCACCGCGTCGGCCGACGACGGCAAGGTGCAGTTGGTGAAGCACCCCACCCGCGACTCGGTCGACATGATCTACGCCACCGGCTCCGGCACGACGTGGGCGATCTACTCCAGCCAATTGGCGGCCCTGGTGCGTTCCCCGGCCGCGCCGACGCTGACGTTCCCCGCGTCCGGCGCGAACCTGGACCTCGCGGCCGGGGTGACGTTCCGGTGGACGTACAACCCGGTGAGCCCGGGGGACACCCAGCAGGCGTGGGCGTTCCGGCGGGTCTATGGGGTCACGACCGAGTACTGGAACGCCGGTGCGCAGACCTGGGGCGGCAGCATCGTCTGGAACACCTCCAGCGGCTCAGATCCGTCCTCTGCGCCCTTCGCAGCGGGCAAGTGGACCAATGGCACCACCTACACCTGGTCGGCCCGCACGCGGTCGTCCACGGGCGCTGACAGTGCCTGGGCGACCGATCGGACCGTCGTCGGCACGGCGTCGCCGGTCGTCACCGTCACCGCGCCGGTGGGCCTGGTGTACGGGGAGACGACGCCGCTGGTCACCTGGGACTACACGGGCCTGGACGCGCAGGCGTCCTACGAGGTGCGGATTCTGGCGGAGGCCGCCGGGATCGACGACAGCAACCCGACCGGCTGGGTGTGGAGCAGCGGGGTGGTGAACTCCTCGATCGCCCGCCAGCACCGGGTGGCGCTGTCCCTGACGAACGGCACCGCGTACCGGGCCTACGTCCGGTCCACGAGCAGCACCGCCGTGGCGAGCCCCTGGGACTACACGCCTTTCACGATCTCGGTGACCCCGCCGACCGGCCCGCTGATCGAGGTGTCCGACGCTGTCTCGTACGACACCGACGTGCCGTACATCCGCATGGACCTCACCGCGCAGTCGTCGTTCCTGACGACCGAGCAGGACACCGGCCTCGGCGGCTGGGAGAACGACACCAACACCACCATCGCGACGCAGGCCGCCGACACCGGCGCACAGATATACGCAGGGCTTAAATTAACCTCGATCGCTTCGGGTCTGATGGGCATCCGGACCGAACTCGGCGACCCGCCGGAAGCCCCGTTCGGGCAACCGGCCTTGACCGCGCCACTGGGCTTCCCCGTCGTGCCCGGCGTCGCCTACACCGGCATGGCGTCCCTGAAAGCAGTCGCCGCCACCCGCGCGGCCCGCATCCGCATCCGCTGGTACGACGCCGACGACGGCACCGGAAGCCTTGTCTCGGAGGACGTTTCGGATCAGGTCGTCGTCGACAGCACGGCGTACGCGCACGCGGTTCTTAGCGCCGTGGCCCCAGTCGGAGCGATGCTCGGTCGGCTTGTCGTCGAGATCCTCGGCGCGGTCGCGGCGGCCGAGCAGTTCTACCTCGCCTTCCCGGCGTTCTCCCCCGGCCGGTCGACGCAATGGAGCCCCGGGGGCTACTCCGGCACCCAGACCCTGCGGGTGCAGCGCTCCATCGACGGCGGCGAGAACTGGACCACCATCATCGAACGACTCAAGCCCAGCCTCGCGCAGCGCGCCACCGCCACCGACCGGCTGATGCCGTTCGGGATCGACGTCAAGTACCGCGCCTACACCGAGGTCGACCCTGGCTTCGGTGCCATCCTGTCGTCCGCATCCTCATTGGTGGCAACGCTTCTGCTCGACTCGCAGGTCTGGGCGATCCGTGATCCCGCTGATGAACTGGGCGAGTTCAACGCCTGGGTCGTCGGGCACAAGCGCAGCGATGACGAGTCGTCGTCGGTGCACTACCCGTCCGGCCGGGAGTTCCCGATCGTGGATACTGAAGGTATCCATGGTGCGCGGGGTGTGCTGAACATCTACGTACTCGCCGGTGACATCGTTCGTGTGGTAGGCATTCTCAGGCGAGTTGTCCCGATGATCGCTCAAACACCAGCGGGGGCGGTGTATTCCATCCGGCTCATTCAGCGTGACTACAACATCGCGGAGAACCGGCACCGGATTATCGATGTCAACTACGTCGAGATCGGGGCCTGAGATGTGGGAGACGACAACGGCTTTCAAGGAAGCCCTCGAATCGAACAGCCGCATCTGGTCGACCCGGATCGAAGTCCTCTTCGGCAACGACGTCGTTACCAGCCTCGACACCATGGTCTCCGGGCACATCACCATGGACAACCAATCAGTGCGCCGTGAATGCAACTTCACCATCGTGGACGCCGATGGCGTATTCACCCCGGCCAGCGCTAACGATCTGCTGTCCCCCAAGGGAACCGAGATCCGGCTCTACCGGGGCCTGATGGTGAACTACCAGTACGAGTACGTGCCGATGGGAGTCTTCGGCGTCGACAAGCCCGAGGTTCGCTCGCACTCCGAAGGCACCGTTATCGAGATCAAGGGCTTCGACCGGGTCGACGCCTTGCGCTACCGCCGGTTCGAGGACCCCTGGGTGGTCGCCAAGGACACCCTGACACATGCAGCCGTCGCCGCCATCTTCACCGACCGGATGCCCGGTATCCCCATGCGGGTCACCCCGACCGCTTACACCACACCGGAACTCGTGTTCGACCGGCTCTCCGACCCGTGGGACGCGATCCGGAAACTCGCCGAAAACGCTGGGCTCATCTGCTATTTCGATCAACTGGGGTCCTTCGTCATCGAGCCCAAGACGGACGTGCTGACCGGCTGGACGTACCGGCCCGGCGTGACGTCCATGCTGATGACGTCCGCGCGGAACTTCACCGCTCGCGACTCGTACTCAGGTGTCATCGCCCGCAGCGAGCACCCCGACGAAGCGCCGGTCAGGGTCGAGATCTGGGACACCGACCCGACGAGCCCCACCTACTCGGACGGGCCTTTCGGGCGCAGGCCCTACGGCTACTTCACCGAAGGCATCCGCACGGTGCCGCAGTTGACGGACATCGCGCAGATCATCTACGACCGCGAGGTCAAGATCAAGCAGGGATGCGAGATCACCGTCAGCGGACATCCCGGCCACGACATCGACGACGTCATCGAAATCGTCGACCCACGCTCACGCACGTCCGGTCTGTGGCGCGTCATCTCCGCCACCATTCCCCTGAAAGTTGGCCAGGGAGAACACATCCGGCTGCGCTGCGAGGAGATCGCATGAACGACGACACGATCAAGAACCTCGCTCGCGAGATCGGCACCGCCGAGCCCACGATCCGGCTGCGCATCGGTGTCATCACCGCACTGGAAGGCACCGGCTCGTACCGAGTCAAGACTGACCAGACTGACGCGGCGTGGATCAGCGCCGACAAGTCCGTGGGCTACAGCATCGGCGACCGGGTGTGGATGATCCAGCAGGGCGGCGTTTTCGTCGTTGCCGGACGGCTCTCCGGCGCACCGCTCGGTGTGCCCATCGGGACGATCCTGCCGTACGCGGGCAGCACCCCACCGCCCGGCTGGCTGAAGGCGGACGGTTCGGCGATCAGCCGCAGCACCTACGCCACCCTGTTCGCGGCCACCGGCACGGCGTTCGGGGCGGGCAACGGCACCACCACGTTCAACATCCCCGACCTCGACGACCGCGTGCCCGTGGGCGGGGGCTTCACCTTCACTCACGGGCAGAACGGCGGGGCGATGTCCGTCACTCTGAGCGTCGGGCAGATGCCAGCCCACAACCACGGCACACACGTCGGCCACAACCACTCCACCAACGGCACCGGTAACGCCACGGTGCAGTCCGGCTCCGGCGCGACGGTCAGCAACAACACCGCAGGCTTCACCGGCGCGACCGCGCACACGCACGACACTCAGGGTTCCGGTGATCCGATCGACAACATGCCGCCCTATGTGGCCGTGTTGTATATCATTCGAGCACTCTGACGGAAGGAAAGGCATTGCCTACGTGGCGCGCGCGAACCAGGCGACGGATTCTCGCGAGGACCGTCCCATCAGTGATGGGCGAATACCCGCTAGAACTCGGAATGATTCTCTGGGGTGTGCTCGCAGCGGCGAACGCTATTGCAGGAGAACCACCTTCAACGGCATTGCAGAGATTACCCAACGAACTTGAAATCGGCTGGGCACTGCTCATGGGCGCATCGTCGGTCATGACTCTGCTCGGACTCGTTCTGCGCTTGAACGTGATGGTCGCCTCGGGGATGCAGGCGTTCGGAGCGATTCTAGCCGCGTACGGGGCCGCCATCATGGCGTCCTCGGGGTGGCGTAGCGGTGGCGCGATTGCCGGTTTCCTGTTCATCATGGCGGCAGTGTGTTTCGTGCGTGGGTGGTGGCTCCGAGAAGAGGAGGCAGCCCGGCGCAAGGAAAGACGCCGCATCGACAACGACAACGAGGCACAGGCCCCCGATGCCCCAAATTGAACCGTGGATCGCCCTGTTCAGTATTTTCTCCGCCGGTGGTGGGCTCAAGTTGGCTTACGACGGCATGAGTGCCTGGCGCAATCGAATCCCGAAGGAGATGCGCAGAGTGGACGCCTCAGTGGCAACGGTCGCGCGAGCGCGCGATGAATTGGAGGCTGACAACGATCGCATCCGTGTCATCCTCACCGAGGAACGGCTGCGGTTCGCGGCCGAGCGAGCCGAGTGGACAAACGAGCGCACCCGGCTGTACGCGGACATCGCCAGGCTTGAGGCGCAGATCCGCCTGGAACGGGATCAGGCGGCTGCGAGATACAACAGTTTGCTCGAACACGTACATTCATTACAGCGGCGCACCTTGGGAGAGGAGACCCCCGAATGATGCTGACCCAACTGGCCGACGTTCTGCGTGCGGCCGGACTCGTCGTGATCGAGGAGCCGGGCTGGAAACAGCGCGGCCACGGTGCGATGGTCGATGTGCTCGGAGTGACCTGCCACCACACCGCGAACGGCGGAGCCAAGGGTGTGGAGCCGAGCCGGACCGTCGTCCGCGACGGCAGGCCCGGACTGAAAGGCCCACTGGCGCAACTACTGTTGCGCAAGGACGGTGTGTACCGGGTCATCGCCGCCGGGCTCTGCTACCACGCCGGGGTGAGCAAGGCCCCGCAGTACGGCAACGCTCACCGCATCGGGATCGAGGCCGAGGCCAAGGGCGTGCCCGGCACGGTCGGCGACTGGCCCACGGTGCAGATGAACGCCTACCACCGGGGCTGCAAGGCCCTGATGGCTCACTAC
>Ga0247770_1000468_pt1 | contig 39016 bp, 43 predicted proteins | sample UWRJL136409B6_FD_179943 | JGI IMG/M metagenome (GOLD analysis project Ga0247770, IMG submission 179943) | Plant litter microbial communities from Arlington Agricultural Research Station in Wisconsin, United States - UWRJ-L136-409B-6 | ecosystem: Environmental > Terrestrial > Plant litter >... | reverse complement strand
CGGTAGCCACTCATGTCCAGCATCGCCGCGTTCCCTGCGCGACCACCTGCGGACAGAAAAGGAGGTGTTGCGGCAACGCCACCGCTGTCAAAAGATGTGGGGAGAAGCTTCAATCGACCCACTGACAGGTCGCACGGACTCACCACCACCACGCGGCCGCCCACGTCTCACAAGGCCCCCATTGGCTCGCTTCCGCTAGCACTGTTCACTACCGGCAGCGTCCCGCAGCGCGGTCACTTGAGCAAGGCAGTGCCCGCGAGGATCGCTGCACCCGCAGATATAAACTGGTTTGCTCGCTCTTGGGGAGTTTGTCTGGTTCGCATGTTGCTTTCACGTGGGAGCTTGTGCTCAGGGCGACAGACGCAGCGTCGATCCCAACGGGCTGCAATGCGACGGCTGACTGCATGTCCAGACTCATTTCCAATGATAAAATATCCGGCAGCAGCACCGTTGCAACTCCCGTCATAATGCGACCTAACGCGCAGGATCCGGATCGGATGTATTTTGGTGCGTAAGTTTGCCGGTACAAACATATGTCACGACCCTTCATTACGGCCCTAATTCCCCTTCGGTCTCGGTTAGGCCCAACACAGTCGAAATACGGAAAGTTCCGCTAAAAACAGGACACCGCATCTTGGCTTCGAGGTGTAGGGGTGGCCTCGGTGAGGCCGCAAGCAATCGGGACCCCGTCCGGAAGCCCGCGCGGGGAGAGTGGAGCGAGTTTACCGCGTCACCCGCCGCCGCCACCGAACAGAGGTCTTATCGCGGCAGAGATCGGGTCACGCGTCCGCGGCATTCGCGGCAGGCATACACTGACTTGGCCACACTTTTGTCGTGGGGCTGATGCTGAGTTGGGTTGGTGTCGTGATTTGGGACGCGTGATCTGACAGGTCAGATTTGAACCCAACCCCACGGTGTTCCTCAGTGTCGATGTTGGAGGCTCCAACACAACCTAGGCCGCACAATCCTAGGAGTTATCTTACTTGCTACCTTGGGGGAATGGCATGACGAGTTGGAGTAACAGTGAGGTTGTATCCCGTTGGTGCACGGCATGCTGCCGTAACACCCCGACAGGCAGATCCTCTCAGAGTTTATGGGCTTTGAGAGCTATTCGATGAGCCCACGGCTGGGAGTGCAGTTTGCCTTGATTGCCACTGTACAGCTCACTGTTCTCAACGACCAACGAAATGCCAAGACAATTATATTCTGTATCCGAGTGGATATTTGGAGACCCAAGAAGCCTATCTCAACGATCTCACAAATTCCTATCCCTTTCATGTCGCAAGATTGATCCCCTTCGGCGCAGGGGACCATCCCTTCACCCAGTCATCCATAACGACCGTCGCCTTGCTCGTCTCGACATCGTTCGTCTTCCCCGTCCCACCCAAAAACCGATTGATATACGACGTCAGATCCGCACTCGACGCCGACGGAAAGCTGCAATGGCTATGCCCGCCCACCAACGAAAACCCCATATTCGCCTTGACACCCAACGCATCATAGATCATCCTCCCTGCCTTCATCGTGACCGTCGTGCTCACCGGTCCCAACCAATCAATATCATTCTCAATCACAAACAACCCCCTCGGCGCCACTAACGCCGCCAGAAAGTGATGATCCTCCGGAATTGTATCCGTCTTGTTCACATAGGTCGTAAACCGCGGCGAGAACCACGCATTCTCCCTCACAATCTGATGCGCCGTCTGGATATTCTTCCCCTTCGCAAACTCACTATCGCTGATCCGCCACGACGCCGCCCCGCCGGACCCCGACTCCTGCGGAATCGTCAGCGCAATCCGCGGCTCAAACGCGCCCACCATGAACGCCCCCTTCCCATTGCGACTACACCCCGTCACACCCAACCGCTTCGGATCAACCCCCGTCTTCGCCGCCCCAAGCTGCTCCAACCCGTCGATAATCCGTCCCACGCACCACGCCCACGCCAGCGTTGCCCCCGCGCTGTGCGTCTTCCCATGCAGGTCGAAAAACCAGCCTGACCCATGGCTATTCGGGTTCTGCTGCGCCGCACACGCATCATTCCCAAAGGCAATTCTTCCCATCCCGCTCGGGATGGGAATCGATGCCCCGCCGACAGCAATGATAGCCGGCCCCCCAGCCGCCCCAGCAGACGCGGGCTTGGTGATCGACACCGAGACAGTCTTCGAGTTGGAACCAACTTTGATGACCAGGCTCATGGACGACCCGGAGAGGGTGGCGGTCACGGAATCCGGTGCAGGAGGGAGGTCGCCCAGCTCGAACTGCTGCATGATGCGGCTCATTTCGGACTGGCGGCAGGTGAAATCTGCGGCGGTGGTGACGGGCTTTCCGGACGTGAATTTCCAGGGGTCTGGGAGGCCGGGGTCGGAGACAGTGGAGAAGGTGGCTGGAGGGGCGTCGCATGAGGTCGCTTGTCGGGGGAGGGTGGATGCAAAGACGGGGAGGAGGAGGGCGGAGAGCGTGAAGGCGAGGGCGAAGGCTGGGCTGAGAGGAGCCATTGTGGTGAGTCGAGTGTTGGGAATTGGATCCGACGAACGTAGACTGAATAGTTGACGGGTGGTAGAGCCAAACAGGCATCACGGCGGAGGAGCGCCTCGGGTTATACTACTAGTGAACTGGTGTGGCGGAGAATTTTCTGTTGCCTATTACATAGGTACCGAGAGGGGAAGTACTGGAAAGAGTGCGTGTGTCCGGGAGAATGGGATGCTCGAATAGGGGCACGGACGGATATGGGTGTGGATATTGCCGCCGCCTCTTTCGGGGCATCACGACCCGTGCAACAAACAACAAATCCCGGCAAAACACATTTGAAGACTCGGAATCCAACTTCCTGCCTTTCCGACTGAAGACAAAAAGGCAACTGCCACATGTCGCACCGCGGGCCACCTACCCGCCTGGTTGGTCTTGCCCAGATTGGTACATTCCGAGACTCGGAGTCTACTACATGGTGGCAGTCATGATCGACTTGAAGTCGGGAGTGACTGACTGCCGCCGGCGTGCAAGAGAAAATTCGCCGATTCGCGGAGGTATAACCCCCCCCCTTCTCGACTTCGAAGTCGTCGTTCTCAACCTTCAACGTCCAACTCTGGATCGGCTTCCAGGTTCACATCACATCACGCGACGCGCGGATGTCCGTTTGGTTGCATGCACCCCTGGTCACTCAATTCCTCAAGCTGGCGGTCGTAGACCAGCATCAACCCGTTTCTCTCAGCTCGGAGGCACCTGAACTTGTGCGAGATGGAATTGGTTGGCTCAAACTATTTTCGCGCTGCATACTAACGGAGATACACGATCAGAGATAACAATATCCACCCATCGCCGTCGTTCCACCACCGTCAATTCACCGCAAGCATGGAATCCATCACAATGACCCGATTCAACAACCACTGCCGCAGTTCCAGTAGTGGCTGCCACAGCTGCCAAAGCTGCTAGTCTTTTTACACTTCTCCCCATTCGCGCCCGTGTCGACACAGTCATGCCCGGCCCGTCTGAGCGCCTTGCCAAAGTTGTTCCGAGCCGTAGTCTCGGAGAGACTGCTGCAGGCCTGCCAGCAGGAATAGTAGCAATACCCGCCGGACTCGCTGTCCAGCGAGCACGTTCTCTCACAGGCGTTGACGGTGGCGATGGTGGTAGCCAAAGCGAGGGCGAGGAAGGATACGTTCACCATTTTGGGCGGCCTGGAGGGAGAATGGGTGAGTTTCATGCCCGGAGCTGGGCGAGATGTCTGAGAGGGCTTACTTGGGAGGGTTTGAGTTGTGGGGGTGAACTTGAAGGTTCGCTACGTAGATAAGCTTGTTGGTTTGCTGAGCTGATGCTGAGATGCCAATTGTGCTGAGACTGTCTGGAAAAGAAAGGGGTGATCGCGGAGGTGCCGCTCGTCTTTTATACTTCAACTCCAGCCATCGAAGTCAAATGCCACACACCGCACATGAAGCATCTCATCTCAGCTCAATATACCACACACATCAAGCCTTCAACCGCCATCAACACACGATGGCCCCGTCGACATAAGACGGTCTGTAGTTGCTCCTCCTTATGTAGTACTGCAAATGAAGGCAGAATAACCGAACGGGTTCAATGTCACATTGAGCGTCAAAAGCCCCCAAAAGCCACAGGGAATAGCCCCAAATATCTCCAACACAGCCCCGAGTTCTTATGCATACTCGAAGCGAACGCAACATTCTTGCCAAGAATGGCGCAACCTCCGCTGTGCAACTCGGGCCGATTGAGACACTATTGACATCACGGGCATGCAAAATCTGGAATGCATCACTCGAGGCTACCTGAGGAATGGGTTGGCGTCGCTGTCTGGTTGTAAAAAAAAAAAAAAACGAGTGCGGAGTTGGGGAGTACGAGCTGCAACTTTCCGGGTTTGTGCCTCTAAGCAATCGGTCAGCGGGTAATCTGCATTCCGGTTTTGTATTGGCTGTAACGTGAGACAAATCCGGGCTCGTAAAGTATTTCATTAAGGCTGAGGATGTGCTTGGGAAGGGGTGCGGACCTTTCGGCGGTTGAGCTCGATCGGCTGGCAGTTGAATAGGTATTGATTCGACAACGGTCTCCAAGGTCAAGGTAGCAGCAACAGCCGGACCAACTCCTGTCGTAGCGTGTAATATTGCTCATTGTAATCAACTTCAACTCAGCACAGCCTCCTCGAACATGTAACAGAAGAGGTATAAACCCCGTAAAAGGTGGCGAAAATTACAGCAACGACTGAATACAGGCTCCACACTGTGAGCCAAGAAGCTTGAATAGGAAGAATACAACTAAAGCCGTGAAGAACCTGGCATTGGTCATGAAACAAAGCATATCATGCAAGATTTATGCGACCGAATTTTGCAACTAGCATGGCCACAAGCTCCTCCCACCATGGGGCCGATTGCTCCGAGTCCGGACCTGTAGTAAACTCCGGGTAGGGCCCCGATTGCTGACTATTACGCTTCTCCTCCTCCGCATCTAACCAGACCCAAACCTGTTTGATGGCCTCGTAAGCTGGGGGGACGTTTCCCCTGGAGCCTTCGCAGATGGGCTCAAACCATGCGCGAATCAGGTCTCGATCCTTCGGCTTGTGGGCTACGATGCTACCGATCACGACGGAGAATAGAGGAGTCTGTGCGGTGAAGAGGTCGCCCGAGACGGGTTGGTACTGAATTGTGAGCAGAAGTCTGTCGAGGATTGCTTCAACGATAGTGTCATTTCTTCTTCGGCTATGTGAAAATTAGGTGTCAGTCGGACACTCTGAAGCATGAGCAAGAGAGAGTAACACACCCGAATAGACGGCAATGAAGATAGATCTGCGCGGCAGCAACGTAGCTTTCAGCCACTAGCTCGGTCACCTTGGTAGCCGTGGTGACTTTTCCATTCTCGTCCAGCTCACAGGACTTCAACAGTTCTTGCGATGTTTCGAAGCCCTCAGAGAGCTCTGACCATTGCTGGAAGTTGTTGAGCTTCCTCTCGAACTCGCAGCCTACTGAGCGTACCACGCTCGAAGAGGGGCGTTTCAACAGCCGGGAGCAGAGATGGGTGATCTTGACAAAGTAGTGCATCAGCCCCCATGAGAGGCCGGTGAACCCATCGATCCGCCGCTGCTCGCGAATATTCCCTTGGATGAGCCACGTATAACCGCATTTGCCGGCACTTGGGTTTAGAGGGGTGACATAGTCGCTTATAACGGTCCCGAGACAAACAATAATTCCCAGGTGAGACCGGGCCTTGGTAAACTGGACGTTTCTCGGCGACTGGAAGCGAACAGCTGGGTTGGACTCGTCGAGAATCTGTTCGGCGATTTTGTTTCCTCGGTACCAGCTCGGCTGGGAATCACCTGCTTGATGTGCTTCCCAGTTGACAATCTTCTCTCGGCAATCGCAGCATTAGTATTGGGGAGAGGGGGACGTGGATATGGAGGACACAAGTAAACCTTCCGGGGGACAAAATAAACTCCGAGCTAACCTGAGTGTGATATAAAAGAATCAGAGCGGCTAGCAGAGCTTCCCCTGCACCAGGCGTCCGATTCCACGGTTTCCTGAGCTCTTCGCCCACGAGAGTCACCGCTCGCTGGTAATGATAATTCGCTCGCACCCTAAGCTCGTCATATGTACGATAGTCGAGCACGTAGGATGAAGCCACAACCAGCATAGCATGTCTGACAGCTGCGCTTCGCTGGGCCATGGGTGTGATTTGTTTGAGATATGTGTTATCGTTCTTGATGACGGTCCTGCTACTGCAGAAAGCTGTGGTAACTGATTGCGTACCACATGGTCTGTCAGATTGTGCCTCACAGTTAAGAGATCTCTGAACATGCGTAGGGAACACTCACAGAAGTCGAACAACGTTCGGTCAAGTTTGTCACCTATTTTCATATCTCCAAAGTGTGGAGGGAGCAGGGGTATCATTTCTCTAGAGTCGCTGAGCGGAAGCGAGCTAGGGTCGCCAATTTACCAGGCAGGGGGCTCAGTATCTGAGCTCCATGTTCGCTTTGGTTGTTTGAGGAACCTGAGCGGTACTTTGGAGTGTTCGCTTTTCTTCTCTGCTGCTGGGGGAAGGATCCGTGCCAGGGTCATCGTCGTGCCCCACTTCTGTGGGAATGCGGGGAGCCCAGGATCTTCCCAAGCGTGCGACTTTGGCGGGTCGCTCCATCGTTGAAAAGCGGACAGGCAGGGCAGACGCTGATGTGACAGTGGAGAGTGGAGTGGGGTGATGAGTTGCGGTCAAGATTTAATGGAAACTGCAACGAAGAATTCGACCCTGGTTTGGTTGCAGCGCCATGCTTTCCGCCTTGCTTTCTAAACAAAACGACATGAGGCAACGTGAGGCTCTGGTGCGAGGTGGGAAAGGAGAGAAGAGAGAAGAGAGAAGAGACAACAACGGCAATGGCTTCCGCCGACCTGTCATACCTGTTCCAGCGCGTCCAGAGCTACAACCGGCAGCCTCGGGTGGGCCAGATCATGCGGGAGGTGTTGCCGGAAATCCTCCTGTCACTGGAGACGAACTCGGAGTTGCACTGTGACACGGGCTGCTTTCTCGCCGATATTGGCGGATTCCTCGTCAACATCCTTGCTGTCGCTTCCAGGCTAGCGGAAACCCTGGTCAACGGCGACTACATCTCTAATTAGTACAATCTTCCACTTAGGTAACTAGATAGGATACTGCTTTGTACCTTTCGATGCCGATGTTAGTGAGAGTGATGAATATCGGAGCTAGTCCTACGTTACTAGATACAATAAAGGCTTTTAGCTGGTGTTACTAGACACTGTGGAAGCTTTGGTGTTATAGCCTACACCTGGTCAAATTTAAGACAGATTATGACTGTGACCCGTACTGGGAAGTACAAGGCTGCACCTAAAGGTGCTAGTGAATGGAAGACTAAACATCGAAGTAAGTTCCTTATAGACTAAGTTCACTATTACTGTATGCCGCTGCTTATAGTGTGCAGGCAAGCTAATGGAAACCTTGGCCACAAGACCAAGTGTGCACTCGTAGCAAGACCGCTTCTCATCTGTCGCCAGCCCTGGCATCTAAACTTATCTCTCATCCCCAGGTCGAGCCAGACCCCGTAAACTGCTGGATCAATCTCACGGCAGAACTGTCAGAAACACTGCATTCTGGATCGAAACTGCTTGATTGTACTGCTTATCTGTTCTGCGCTGCGGCTCTCTGGAAATGCCAGAGAGCTCCTATTTATAGTCGTGGTTGTGGCAAACCATTGCGTGGTTGTGGCCACTATTGACAAATCCACAGTTCTGGCACTTTCCAGAGTCTTCGCTTTGATGTTGTTCTGGCCTCTGGCCAGAACTACTTTCTTTCTGATACATCTTGAGAATTATACATGTATATTAGTATAGTTGCTCTTTCGGCTTAGCCGCCGGGAGTTAATACATTGGGTGTGTATTCAGTGAGGATTAGGAATTGTTACACAGTAGGGTTCCACAGGCCTGTAGTACAGGCCTGTTGCTCAGAGGAAGTAGAGCGGTACTGTTCCAAGCCAGTTACAGCGCTGGAAACGCTGTAGGAAGTAAAAGAAGGCCTGAGGTACAGAGGCAGTGCCTTTGTATATGACTGAATGAGTAGTGTGAATTGCTTGCTTATAGAAGGCTAGATACAGGAGAGGAGAGGGCCTTTTGTAGGCTGTGGTCGGCTTCTAAAGCCTTCTAGCTACTATACAAAGTTGGAATAGTGGCAGTAGGCCACGTAATTGCTTCTGTGACTCACTGGGGTTAGAAACCAACAGGAATGTTGAGGAGAAGGTTATATAGTCGCCTATCAGAAGCGCTAGCACTCTTGGAATGGTGGAATTGATGTGTGCGAATTGGTCTGTCTGTAGCTCTTTGGCTTCCTTCCGTCCAAATTCGACAACGCCCTAAAATTCGTCCTTCAGCAAATCAGGTGGCCCCACGCGGCCCTAGAGGACCCGCCGAAAAGCGTCCGATCCCGGCCTACCGAGACTTCAGATCGCGGGGCTTTGGGCGTCATCTTCGGGTTTGTTCGTCTCTGCTTCCTTAACGGGGTACTTCTTTCGCGTGACCTCAAGCTTCTCCAGGACAATTTGAGCGGGATCGACCCCGAGACGACGGGCCATCTGCAGACAGTAGGTCAAGACGTCTGCTAGTTCATAACGCACGTCCTTCGGATCGGGCTCTTTGCCCCACTGATAACACTCGAGTAGCTCGGCGGCTTCGATTGAGATGCTCTTAGCGAGATTTTCCGGAGTAAATCCTCTGTCCCAGTCGCGCTCGGCAGCAAACGCCGCTAGAGTTGCTTGAAGTTCGTTCAAGGTCGTCATGAGGCAAGTTTCAAGAGCAAGTTGGATGAGGGGTGTTTGCGAGAATGTTTCGATGGTGTAAGAAAGTTGGTGGGTTGCCAAAGTCGATGAAAAGAAGCAGCGACCCCGCATTCCTGCTAAGCGCATTTCACCGCGGAAGGCGCTCCAAAAACCTTGGATTGGCGTGTTGCTCCGAATCCTGTTGCACGCAACCACCTCTCGCCCAACCCCATCGATTGGGTTAGGGTCCAGTCTCTCCAAGCGATAGAACGACCAGCCCACAGGTAGATGGACAAGACATCAAATTGAAGGAGCTTGCGAAGGAGTACCTATAAAACCCTCTGTCTGAGGACCTCACCTGCTAACAGTTTCCCGTGCCAATGTTCAGATATCCTCGCCCCTCCTCGAAGTCACCGCGGCAATGGCATTCATCCAAGCGGCCAACCTCAAACTCGCCTGGCCGATCTGGTCTTCCACCATCTCCCAGTTTTCGTCAAAGTACGCTTCGCTGAAGTCATTCTCCAAGATCCACCTCTCCCAGCACTTAGACACATGGCTGCACCAAGGCATTCAATTCTTTCGTCCACCCTGCAATACAATCTATCGTCCCCAGCTCAGCACATTCGCCTTCACCGCCGACAACGCCTACCGCGCGCTGCTGCAAGAACAAATCGTCAGCCCACTAAGCCGCAGCCTGCTTCTCGTGCACCTTATCAAGACTCACTTGCAGACCACGCAGCTTATGTGCGAGATGGGTATCTGTCAGAATCTAGCACTCATGGCCAATTGTGGTGATTGTTGTGTATGTTGTTCTGTGGAAGAGAATCTCTGGCCTCCAGGGTCCCCTATTGCCAAGCCGGCTACTTCCGCGAATGGCTCCAATTGCTTATATAAGCTGACAGTATCCCACAGAGCATACAAGTTCAAGCCGCCGCTACAGCGGTTTTTCCCGCCGGCGGGGGAGAGCGCTTCCAGCACAGAGACTCCAGTTTATTGCTACCTGTCTTCCAGCCGACAACGTGCAACGGCTGATGGAGGTCACCGATCAGGTGCATGGTAACATAGTGGCATTCTTGCACTAGATCAGAGACTGACGCTGGTCAAGGACGATTGAGGTCTTGCGAGAACCGTGTCATCAGCAGGGCTCAGAGTTGAGAAAGACTAGTTCAGCTCACATAATTGGCAATGGCGGGCACAACGCAATTGTTCTTTGGGCAGTCTGACGGCCAAGCGATTTTGCACTTTGTAGGAGGGTCGTCCTTCTCTAGATCTACACTTATTAGTGGGGTGAGCCTGAAAGGGGAATTTACCTGCTCACTAATGTAATGGAACGGGCTGCTCAAGGCATGCTGTGAGTCTAGATTCTGCGCGAAGAGCTTGAGTCACGCGGGCTAGAGCTGCGGCTTCGCAACCTCAATGACAATGCCGAAGACATCCTACGCGCAGGCTTGGACCACTGCTCCACTCCGCGTGGGAATGCTGCTGAATCCCCCGCGCTGATGGGGCAACACGAAGAAAATGGACAGCATGAAGACACCCAGACTCAGGTCCCCGGTGGCTCACTGAGTGACCCCGGTGTGCGCGACGAACATAATGTCAGGACACGCTAGATTTCTCGGCCCTATTCAACGAATTGCCGGTGGCTCTCGTAATAGACTCTGCGCAAACACACACTACAGCCAGTGTTCTCACTCGCTTTTCTCAGTCCGCAAACGCTCGATGTGCTTGGAACACTACCACCTCGGCTACATAAGTCCCCCAACGGTCGATTACAGCGCTGTTTCTCCAGCCCTCTTCTTTATTGTCTCACCAAGTCACAGTTACTTAATACCTCTTCCTGGTTCGCTTTGCCTTTATAACACAGTGCCTATACTAGATAGTTCAACAGAGCGCATACAATTCGAAGTTCTAATTAACCCGTAATTGTAATGGTGATTTCTCGGGTGGGAAAGAGAAAACGGTAGTTACGTGGCGAGGGAAAGCCACCATTACGTGCAGGGGCGCTAGTGTCCCAAAATTGGGCATAGGTTTCCTTGCAACACACCGCCTCATTTATAGTCACAGCAAGTATAGCCGGGGCAAATTTCCGCAAGGGCGGCCCTCAGTGCGGCTCACCCCAAGCTCAGGATTTGTTAGGGTTGCTTTTGTATAGAAGTATAAATAAAAGAAAAGGGGGAGGTCTTACATTGTAGAGGATGCTTGTGGGGCCTGGGATGCAGTTGATGAGGTAGATGCCGGCGAGGAGACCTGCTTTGCTGGAGGCGGGGAGGAAGGATACGAGGGCCGAGCCGAGGACTCTAAAAAGCGGTTACATCGTAATTAGGAGATCGTGTCCTAAAATGTGAAAAAAGGGGAGAAAATCGTACGTCGGGACGAGCATCCCCAGAGCCCATGCCCACCGATGGCCGCCACGGCCAACAGCCAGCCCCGGGATGATTGTAGTGGCAATGCTGACCAGGCCCCCGGGCATATTCAGCAGCGTGGCCTGTTTCGACGTGTATCCAAAGTTTCGAATGAGTGTGGCCGAGTACGCAACAGTCACCCCAGCGGTGCCCGTCAACTGCATCACGTCAGCCCTGTTCCTCAAGCCACCTCACCCTCCATCCTTTTCCATTTTTTCAAGTTTTCTCTATATCTCCCCCTCAAAGAAAAGAAACTCACCAACGGCACCGTAATCCAAACCAACCAAACCTGCATATCCCTCAACGCCTCCCAAATCTCTCCCACCCTCACCCTCCGATTCTCAACCCCCGTCTGATTAACACTAATATGCCTCAACACCGCGACCTTCTCCCTCTCACTCAACCACCCCGCGCCCATCGGATTATCCGGCATCAACCACCACGTCAGCCCCCCAAACCCCACCGTCACCGCCCCCAGCACCACAAACATGACCCTCCACCCGGCCATCCCCCCCGGCGCCATCGACTGAAACCCATACGACACTGCCCCTCCGAAAATCTGTCCCGCCCCGAGACCCGTAAGCCAGAAGGAAATCCGCGGGGCTTGCTCGGACTTAGTGTACCATCGGCCGGCGATTAGCATGAGCGAGGGGGCGCAGGTGGCTTCGAAGATTCCGAGGAAGATGCGCGTGGCGAGGAGGGTGGTGAAATTATGGGCGAGGGCGCCGAGCGCGGTGGAGAGGCCCCAGAGGATGGCGTTCATGGCGAGGAATTTGGCGGAGGGGAAGCGTTGGACTAGATAGACTGGAGAGAGGGTTAGTGGGGAGAGAGAGGGTGGGATGGATTAGCGGGACTGGGAGAGGGGCTGAAATTGGGAGGAAAAAAGGGGAAAAGGAAGGCAAGAAAGGGGGGATTGGATTGGAGACGGGAAACAGGAGAAAAGGGGAGTGTTACCGGTTGGGAGCACCCATATCGCAATGGCGACGTAGGTGGCCGTGACGAGGTTGGAGAAGTCGTTCCCTGTCAGTTTGAGATCCTCGCGCAGGGTCATGACGCCGGCGTACTGTGAAAATATCAGCTACACTAGTACCAAAACAATTCCTTTCAATACCAGGAACTTACATTCAGAACCAGCTTATCCGTAAACTGCATCGTGAACAGGAGGAAGCCCAACGGCAGAATCCGGTAGTCGATCTTGCGCCGGATGGCCGCCATGTTAACGGACTCCTCTCCATCGTCCACATAGGCGTCGCGATTCGCGTCGAGGAACTTCCATGCGTCGTCAACATCAGGTGGCACCGAAGTAGGAGGCGGGCTTATCTCGCCGACATGGCTTGGAGGTTTATTGGGGTCTTTCTCGTCGGTGGACATCTTGGCAAAATGCCGGGGTCACCGTGGGTGAGAGTGGAAAACGGGAGGGAGGGGAGGTGAAGCAGACTTAGTATCTACGAGCTGGGTTATGTAGGCACTGTGCGGTAGATACCCGGCGCCAAAATGCCGAGAGCCAAGTCCTCCATCCGATAGTCTCATTCCAGTATACCGATCCCATTCTGCACCCTTGCACTGCTGTTGGCTCCCGCTCGGGACGTGTGATTTCTGTGCATTCCTGCAAGACAAGCCATGTGCAGGTCTAGTATTGATGTTCTGCGGGGTGGGTGCGTTCCAATTGGCGCCAAGATGCTGTTGGCTACATTGGGGGATCCCTATCACGACCCAGTTGGGCGGGCGAGCTGACCAACATCCCGTCAGTACGTGTCATTGTGTAAGTACCAAGTCTGATGCACCCAACTGTTGGATTGAGGGTTGATTTTGGCTGAGTTTAGCACCTGTGTGCTGGAATATAAACATCCGTTTCCTGTGTAATTATTGTATTTAACTTTGGGAGCTTTCACTCGACGTTGGTTATTGCGGTCTAATGTGAAGTATAGTTTAGTATTCTCGGTATCCGGGTACCCAAATCACAGCCCTGAGCCTGAGCCGTCATTGTTCGAAGCGGGGAGGCCGTCCTTGGTTGTGGTGTTGGAACCACGACCAACTCTGAACCCCGTCGTGATACCAACCTGCTCACCACCCCAGATGCCGGCCACCTCAGCCATAAGATTTCTAGCCCTTTCGGCCTGTGCGGAGGCCCTACCCTTTTCTTCGTCAGACATCCCAGACTCCCCCAACGGAATTTCTCCCACGATTTGGACGACCTCTTCATCTAAGAGGATGCGTCGCGTTTTTGGATCCTTGTTATTTATGAACTCTCACCCCTCGGCTGGGGTTTCCCCAGCATCCCGCAGGCTCAGCGTGCCGACAATCTCGTCTTCACAAAGCGCCACCGTCTCGAGGGACTTTGAATAAAGAAACTTGTCCAGGTATACCCGTGGACCCGATGGATCCCCCTCATTCATCCCGACTTTGACAGTATCCTTGTTAAACCCCATTTCGCGCACAGCGTTCTTGTACAGGAGCCAGGCATTTATCCTCACGGTGCCACCAACCAGCCCACCGATGACTCTGCCCTTTGCAAGCAACCCCTCAACCCCCCAAAATATTCCGAAAATGCGAGGAAGCTGGCGGGGCCAGTCGGATTCACTAGATGCTTACATTTCCTCCCATGATGCCGAACAGAGGCGAATTACGTGCTTTTCGGGGGGTTGCGGGTCTGATTGACCGGGCTGGCACACGAGGTCCATGAAAAGCGCGCCCGTCCTCGAGACGCAACCGGGAATACGCTTGTAAAAGCAGCCCCGCACGGGCAGGTCTTTCGACGCCATGATGTTGTAAGACTCCCAGTCCGGGCGCTGACCGAGGCGAGATATATCTTTAGGCCCAGAGTCGCGCCCCTTCCTGGGGAGGACATTGGAGAGCTGAAAGTTGTGTTGCACCCACGGATTCTCCAGGATGTAGCGATGTAAATGCCGAGCCACCTCTTGAAGTATCACGACGGTTTGGGTCGGCAACTCGCCGAATTTCTGGCGGAGACAATCCATCGCCGCGAAGGTCCTCCGAGATCCCTTACGGCCGCCGGGTATGTCGCCCAAGTGCCACGAAGCAACCTTGACGACTGTCTCGGGATCCAATCGCTGCGCGTTGTGAATTTCCGCGGCGGCCCATTCTGAGGTACGTGGGCCCCAGGCATATGGTAGGTACTCGCGTGTAGAACCTCGGAAATTTTCTTGTCCAGATCGCGAGCTGGCGGCTTGGTTCCAGATCGGAACTGTACTTGCGATCGGCGGTTTTGGAACCACGGCAACATAGCTGCATTGCGCCGAGAATGAGTGATTTCGTTCCTGCCGAAATGGAATCCCGGCATCGGCCGGCAAGCAAAGGTGGCGGTTGCCATGGGCGGTGTTGGTTGATGCCAGTGGATTGATGTTGAACGGTGTTTGAAACCCAGCGCGCCTCAACAAAGTACAGTGGGTTTGCGCAACATGCCCCGCACAGTGGGAGTATGGAAGCCAAAATTACCTACCAAGTTGCACTCGGCGAATTTACTCTATATGCCAAAGTGTTAGTGGCTTTTGACCCCTACTAACAGTCTAGCTGCAAATTTGATCGAATTGGCCTGTGCGAATCACCCACCCCCACAGCAAACCACCACTTTTGGCGAGATCACCATTTTCTGTCGGCACCTACTAAATCTTGCTCAGTCCTCCCAGTATACTACGCGCGACACTCTTCCTTCAGACACTTCCTTGTCCTCACGTCGTCGTTTCAACGTTCGCTTCGTGCAGCCATACCACTCAACTATGAACCCTACCTAGGTATCTATATGTAGCTACTTACCGCGTACCGTAAAGTACCCACCTATGCTCGTAAATATCGTTCCTGGTGATGCAATAGGTACGTCCACTCAGTTTCGCGGAGTTAGTAGACACGTCCTTGTTCGTGTGAGGGGCGACGACTCTGAGGCTTGGAGAGAGGGGATGAAAGGAGATTGTTATCTAAGGTACCTTATGGTACCTTATGTTATAAGTGAGGGTACCTGTAGAGGAGGCCAGAAGATTTGGGGAGTGTCAGGTTGCTGTCTATTCATACCCGGGAGCATCAGAGCCCATCAGCGCTCCAGCTCAACCATCGGTAAGTACTATATAACAGGCTGGATGTGCAAAGGCAAATCTATCCTACAACCGAAAATTCCACGTTATCCACTGTTCGAGGGAATCGAAGAGTAGTTCCCTCATGTAGAACGATCGTAAAAGAGGCGTTCAGTAACCTTTGGGGTTCTCGGCGGACGTTTTCCCAGCGGGTCGAAGGTCGGGATGTTGCCTGAAGGCCGAAGTTGGTAACTGAACGCATGGCAATATTAGCAATTGAAACAAGGAGGCGGGTAGGTACCTGGGTATTAGGTATTCGCATTGTGGGTGTGCAGTACCTTCCCTTTGTCGAGCTTTTCGACGGCGCCGAATGCACTGCCAGAACAAGAGAATTCCCGCAGGAAGGCCAGTGAGGAGCGTAAGAATCGCAATCAACGCTTCCAGGCTAATGTCCATGGTGCGTAGGTATGTAGGAAGCCAGGGGCGTTTCGGTAGCTGGGACGAGTTGTGTGGCAGTTGGTTAGGTAGGTGGGGCACCTCTGGGTAACGGCTGTATTGGTGTCGGTGTTGCCCAAACTTCTCGTACCGATGCGTCTTGCCTCCGTTGAAAGCAGGTAAGTACCTATAGAGGCGTGGACTTGATATAAACGGTCGGGACTTGCGGGTCGAATATGGCGAGAAGATGAAAGGCAGGGGAAAATGATAGAAATAATTGTCTCATATACTTAGAGGCAACATGAAGCGATTGTATGTAAATATATGTCTAATGAAGGGGAGGGTGTTTGTGGAAGTTATGGATTAATTTATTAATCAGGCCGACCGGTGCTAGTGGCTGAGATACTTGGAGGTACTTGCCCACGGCGCCCGGTTATTTATCGTAAATGTTTCCCCATGCAAATCCTGTCCACACTCTAGTACGAACAATCTAACGTTTGAATGGAAAACAATGGGCGCTAGACGTGGTTTTTCAAAAGGCTGCAGTTTGAACATGTTCCTTTGTATAGGTAAGGTAGGTACTTAGATGAAGGAAACGCAGCTGCGCCGGTGGCAGTCGACCTGAACTATGCTCCCAGAGAGAAAAGGCGAACTGCAACAGTTCGGGGTCATCATTGGAGGGGACATTAAGTACGCTGTCGTGACTAGATGTACACTAGTTGAGATTAGAGGCTCGGTCTCATACCCCATATATTATAAAACTATCTACTTTGCAGTGTGTTAGGTGTTTGCCGAGTAGTTTGTATCACTATTTATCACCGACTCTAACACTGTGACGCTGGGACCATCGGTAACATCGAGAACATACTCGAGAAGCCTATTGGTGTTTTACAGTACCAGGTATTGACCGCTCCACGTGTGTGAGCATGATCCAGTCTGAAAGTGTTGAGCCTCGCTGAACAGCTGCAGAGTAAGTTCAACTCGGGTGAGACTGAGAGAGGGCATTGGTACATGGAGGTACATGGACTAGTTAACCTTATGGAAGCACACCGCCGTTGTGTTTGCGGGGAGAGCACAAGGAGAGCACATGTGTGCTCTCCCAACATGTGCTCTCCTAAGTTGGCATCCGGTTTTCATTGGGTAGGTATTTTGATGTGGCGCAGGCCAACATGGGATTACTTTATACTTACCCCTCGGGCGCCTCAACGTTATAGCCCCAGGCTGCATTGCTTTAGCAAAACTGCGGAACGCTGGATATCACGCGATGGTATGGCCTGGTAAGCAATTCGGCAGAATCAGCTCATATCAGCTAAAGTTTTCTACCTGTAGTGCTTAGCCTCTACACCACACAGAATCAGTAGTAGGCGGGATACTAGGTAATAAATATACACCGACACAGTGCAGACCAAAGCATAGAGGACTAAACACGGCACCGTGATACGGTATTTACTATCATAAGTACCTGGGCAGCAGAAGCCTTGATAAATGGTGCTTCAATACTTCATCCCTTGCAGGAAAGCGCCTCGACCTTTGAAACACAGACTTGAACAACGTGGGAGCCAGCGGCTTAGCTAACGGTCGTGGCGTGTGACAGGCAAATATGAAGCGCAGGAAATGTGCTTTATGATTGCTAGCCCTATCAGAGAGCACCTGCTATCAAGATCCCCCAGATCATAACGGGACCCCTTCCCTCCGCGTCAATATCAACCCAATGGAGAACGTCGTCTAGTAAAGGTAGGTACGTAAACACTCAAATAAGGTCGACATTGATAGAGAAAACCAGCGAGACTGGACTGCGTTAACATAATACCCCTCGAGTACCCGTGTTGAGGCGTGGATGCGCAGGGGTGCACTGGTTGTTGGCTGATATCGTTTCTGTTAGGTCCTCTAGGCCCAAGAAACAGTAGGACAAGCCACGGGCTTTGTAGTACTATCATCAAGGCTGAACCATATGACTCTTTGCGTTGTGGACGATGTGGTAGCGCAGGTGACAAGTAGAACGCTGGTAGACAAGATGATGGCGCATCTTGGCACTCATCAAGGCCTCATGTTGAGAGTTGATAGACCCTATATCAAAAACACCGAGTGTTAGACACCGAATAATCCCGCCCTTGGATATCCTACGGCCCAAGAGTCCACTGCCCCACCCGTGCGAACGGCCTCTCATCCACCATTGAGACCGCATAACAGCACGACGAGGCAGCCAGCCCAGGGCGACTCACGATGACAGTCAATCCTGACTACCAAGCGAACTATCCCCAGCCGCCCTCCACCTCAGACACCGCGGCAACCACTTCTCCCTAATCCCCCTCAAAACCCCCCTCTCCTCAGGGCTATCACATCACCCCGCTACGGCAAGTAATGCTCAAGATTCACATTAAGCCTAACCTCAAACCGACACCTCTCATCCACCACCAGCGCCTCCCCCCCTTCGCACCACCAGCACCGTCGACACCACCACCGTCAAGACCCTCAGCGTGGTGCACTCCTTCGACACAACCTCACGCACCCCCCTGGCCGTCTCAGCCGACGTATCAAACGCATCCATATGGTATTCGACATGCAGCACCAGCGCGCGAATGTACCCCAGCACGGCAGGACGAAGCCTCACAAACAGCGGGAAGGTCGCTGGCTCAACGAACTCGACGGCCGCGGCGCGCCAGACACAGGCGCCTAGCTCGGCGGTGAATTGGCGGCTGACTTGGGAGAGGGAGTGGATGTGGTGGTAGTCGTTTGGGGAGCGCTAGGCGCAGGTGCAGTTATCGATGGTGTGGTCACGGTGTATATCGATGTGGGAGGAGGGGGCGTAGCATGCTTTGTTGCAGGAGAGGGGGGGGGGAATGGCGCGGTTGATGGTGACGGAGAGGGGGTGGAGGGAGCTGATGGGACGTGCCTGGAGGTTAGGAGGAGGAGGAGGAGGATGGGGTAGAGAGTGAGAGGGAGGACAAGGATGAAGATCCAAATGTCTTGAGGGTGTAAAGTTCGAGCAGGAGGGCGCTGGTGTGCTCGTCGGTGTTAGCTATCCCGTCACACCTGACGAAACTAACTGTGGAAGCTGGGATATTTTATGCAAGTTTTTCTCAAACACGGGGCGGATGGGGGTCTTAAGACTCAGAGGCCGGGAGGCTTGGCGCGGGTCATGTTCAGGGGGGGGGGATGCACCCGCAGTAAAAAGGGGATGCACCCCCATCAATTGCCAAATTTTCGATGCGAGTAGTCGCGAACAATCACAGCCCACAGTCTTGCGGCCTCGCTACCATCATGTCCCTTTGATGATTTCGGTAATTGTCTCATCAGCTTCTGCAGGCGGGATTTGATGAACGGCATAGCTCCATGGGCGATGTGGCCGCATTCGCAGACGTTTCTCGCGTTACACTCCCAGACCATCTCATTGCCGGTGAAATGCACGATGCGAACGGGTAGGACACTTTACTGAAGAGTCCAGCCGCGAATTTTGAGGGCTGAGCTTCTCCAAGCTGGCGGCTCTGCTTCAGCGGTCCGCACGTAGAGGTTTCCAACCCCCAGCCAGAGATCACTCCGCGGTATTTTCTGCGTAGCCTGAAATGCCTTCTGCCATTGCTCTTGTCCATATGACTGCTCCCCAAGAAAGCCCTCGAAACAGGAGACCGGCCTATGCACGGCAAGTGTGAGAAAGGAGTTGGAGTAGATCAGGTGCATCTTGGACGACTCGGTGGCCCAGTCAGATTCGTTGTCCTGGATGATGCAAAGCATGTCGACCCAGAGATACTGTGCTTGGATGCCCCGGCAAAAGGCGATAGCATCGCAGATCGTCTGAGGCAACGTCAACAGCTGGATGGCGGAGGAGTAGGGGTCTAAGCGGGCGCTGGTGGTGACGGGTACGTCGCTGATGTCCACGCCCCAGCAATAGCTGAGAGCAACATACGAACATGGTTGCTGTGGCTCAAACAGGAACGGCTCTGTGTCGCCGGACCTCACGTTTATGAGGCGACGCGGTACTAAAATCCGGGTTGGGGAGATGGCACTCGTTGTGCTTTTCCGTACAGTGGGCGACCTAGGACAGAACACGCTCGAATGCGGCCGCCGTCGCCGTGTTCGATAGCACATCCATGGTTGACTAGAATGGATCTCGGCGGTGCTCCTCGATCGGTTCTAATGATCAATTAGTACTTTGGACAGTTGGGTAGCTTTTATTGTGGAAGGCAGTAGCTCGCCTTGATGTTGATACAAGTAAAATCTCGCTGCGCGGCCCTAGCTACGCGTGCTCGTCGTAATCCCAAACTTTCCGCCTTGTTCGTAATGGCCGCGGACGAAGCCATCAGCGGCATTCTCGGACATCCAGCCGGGTCGGAAAGCCTCGACAGCATCGAGAGTCAAGCCGCAATACGCGCACCCGGAGGCTCGGGCTACCTGAAGTTCAGCCAGTGCATAGGCTCTGTCCCACCACTGTTTTCTTCTATGCGCGCCGCAAATCAAACAATCCATGATCTGATGTGGACGAGCGGTCTGGGGCTGGCTCAGATGAACCGGGGTTGGTGATGAGAACTCGGGCCGCCACCACTGGTTATGGAAGGAACAACTGCATCGATGGCATCATGCATGATCTCTTGGTTTGAGAATTTGGCGAAACGAATGCGCGCAATGTAGCCTACTAAATAGAAATAGAGAACAAAATTGCATTTCCACAAAATATAAGTCTTGATATCTACCATCGCAGCTCCGCAGCCAGGTGCATTGCGAAGGGACGGCAAAGCCAAGGTGGGGGTTGTCGGGGATGCGGGGCAGGACCCTCAATCTCCATCGACATGTATGACTCTAGCGAACCTCCAACCAACCAACCAGCACTACCACAGGTGTCCACACCTGTAAGTCTTCCGTAGTATAGTGGTCAGTATATGAGCTTGTCACCTAAAAACGATTCGCTCGGGACCCGGGTTCAATTCCCGGCGGGAGAGATTTTTGTCTTTTTGCTCACCGTAAAGTTCTCCCGCACCGCCGCAACCGCCGCTACCAACATTTCTTTTTTGCTCAGTGAGCAACGCAAAATTGGCGAGCTATGCCGACAATGCCACCCAAGTCAGCACAGCAAGGGCAGTCTACGGTGACATCTACGGGTCAACATCGGTCAAAATCCACGTCAAGGGACAACATCGCAACAGCAGCCTAGCACAGCAACCTCGCTCAGGTTCTCAGGTAACCACCGCACATCTTCGATGCACCCTGCTCAGCACCAGGCTCGCAAAGGGCAATCCCACCCCTACCTCAACGCCCCGGCCTCTTAGGCCTGCTAAACGCCGCCTTCTTCTCGACCTTGGGATGCAAATCCTCTAACACCCCCCTCTCCGTAATCTCTTCCACGTCCTCAACCTCAAACTTCTTCTCCACCTCCAACCCCGCCTCCCTCTTCGCAGCCTCCACCACCGCTCTCTTCATCAGCGGATACATCATCCGATACTTGATGGACTTGGTCCCCGCCGTGGTCGGACACGTATAAAAGAACAGCACCGGCGCGCTCTCCACGCCGCCATGCTCATGCTCAAACCGGAAGAACGTAAACCTCGGCTCCTCTGCCGAAATCGCGCCCACCAGCTCCGGAATTGTAGCCGGCTTTGCGCTGCTGGGCACGAGCTCCACGACCTCCGACGCCGGGTTGATCTTCAGCATCACGAACCCCCTGCCCCCGCTCGCGAGGTCTTTCAGCCCCGCAAGGGCGTCCTCTGCCACGGGCATCGACATGCTCTTGCTGAGGTGTATCTCGCGCGTGCCGGTGCCGCTGCCGGCCTCTTGCTCGGCGCGCTTGACTTCCCCGAGGGAGCGCTCCTCTTCGGTCAGGGGCGCGTCCTGCGCGACGTGGGCGTCGTGCTTCTCGAAGCCCGCGGGGCTGAGCTCCTTGGGGGTCGTCGCGAAGATGGTCTCGCGGAAGTGTTCGCTGCCGAGCTCGCGCACGAGGGTGAGGCGCGTGGCGGCGAAGAGCATCTTTTGGCGGACGGGCGCGGAGTCGGGCACGTAGGTGACGGCTGCGAGGGCGGGGGAGGAGGAGTGGCGGCGCAGGATGAGGTAGAGGGCCTCGTTGGGCTTTATGTGAGGGGTGAGGAGGGAGGAGACGTTGCTGTCGAAGGAGGTTGAGGGCGAGGGCGAGGTGAGCAGATGCAGCGGGGTGAGCTGCTCGTTGGCGATGGTGACGATCAGCCCGAAGTGCGAGGGCGTCGAGAGGAGCGTGTTGAACTGGGAGACGAGCTCCGCTGAGGCGGAGATTCCGGATTGCATGCTGGGCTAGGGACTATTGGTGTAGCATGCGGTGTTGAGCTGTTGTTGGTTTGGCAATGGTGGTGGTGCTATGTGGTTGGGGTGATGTTGTTAAATGGTGGGATGTTGGGCCCTGAAACACCATTCGTGGTTCGGTAGGTGTTGGGGACTTTACGACCAGGCTCCATCCAGCATGGCGGGGTAACGGTGCTCCATGTCGCCGATCCTTGGTCCGTGCGCTTCTCCAATTTCGAGAATCAGCCCCGGAACGCCACGGGCAGATCCTCGAGATTTGATGCTCGACATCGTCGCAACGTGCGAACGAGTGGTGCATCTGGTGATCTCCGCATTGCGACGAGAAGCTCTTTACACTACGAAGACGAGCCAAGAGAGCGTTTGCAGTTTTAGAGTTCAGACTGCCATCGGCGAGCTCAGACGACCATGCGCTGGCCAACCAGAGCAGGTAGCCGCTCCGAGAGTCACGATGCAATTTCGGGTCAGGTCCTAGCTCCGCCGCCTCGGCGTGTTGATGCTCAAAGCGCACAAGCCCGCGGTCTGTGTGAAGAGATTGCTTGGCGAGATGTCCCATTTTGAGGGAACCCGTCCCGAAATGAATGTCGAACCTCTCCTTTTGTCCTCTGCACGCATTCCGGAGTCCTGATCGCGAGGGCGCGATTCTCTGCTACACTCATTTGTCGACGATGAGACACCCGCGATAGCGATTCACTCCCTGCCTGCCGAAGCAGCGACGACGCAGCATGTCACTCCTTATCTTGCTGCGGGCTGCCGCCCTGCATTTCCTTGTCGCGACCGCGGCCTCGGCCCATCTTCTGCTGCCCTTCAGCCGCGAGCGGAACATCGCCAGAGCGACCGATGGCACCGCCGAGCTCCCTCTCGCCGCCTCCGGCCATGTGTTCGTCGTCAATGCCACCGTTGGCACCCCGGGCCAGCCCGTCTCGCTCCTTCTGTCGCCATCCTCCCCCCACACGTGGGTTCCCAAGTCCGACGTGATGCCCTGCATGACGAGGTTCGACTCCCTCATCGGCTTCTACTCCAGCGACTCGCTCGACGGCCTCAACTCGGCCTGCGCATGGGGCACATTCAGCTCGGCCAAGTCATCGACATACAAGACAGCCGAGCAGCTCTACCTGAACTTTGTGGTCGCCTATACCGACACCATCAACGTCGAGGGCGTCAACGTCACCGACACACTAGCTCTGGGCGACATCAAGATCGAGGACTTTTCGATGGGCGTGGTATCTTCTACCTCGAATCAGCAATGGGTCGGGATGCTGGGGCTCGGAAACGATGGCATGACCAACTTCCCCCGGTACTCGCCCAAGTATCGCCCCAACTTCGTGGATCGGCTGGTCTCGTCCGGGAAGATCAACAGCCCGGCGTACAGCATCTGGCTCAACGACCCCGAGGGAGCATCCGGGAACCTCCTGCTCGGCGCCGTCGACCAGTCACGCTACGAGGGCGACCTGGTCCGCCTCAATGCCGCCGCCCAGCCCTACGAGGTCTTCCCCAGCGCCTTCCGAGTCTCCCTGGCGGCCGTCAATGTCAACGACGACAAATCACCCGAAAAGATCACCAAGCTCGCAGACTCCTCAATCGTCGTCTCCCTCAGCCCCTCCGAGACCTTCTCATACCTACCAGACAAGATCGTGGAGGGCATTATCACCGCTGCCGGCGCGACTTGGAACGACTCCATCAAACGCGTCACTGTCCCCTGCAATGCTGGGGCAAAAAGCACAACTAACTTCCACTTCCAGCTCGAAGGCGCAGATGGGCCCATCCTAAACGCACGCCTCTCTGACTTGATCGTCCCCCAGGTCATCTCCCGCTGGGAGATAGCCTTCAAATATCTTGCTGACCTGGCCCCCAACACATGCCTCTTGGGAGTACAGAAGTACACAGCCGCGCCTTCGACCGATGGACCGCAGTACAATCTGGGCAGCTCTATCCTCCGACGGACGTACATGGTGTTCGATGCAGCCAACAAGGATGTCGGCATCGCGCCAGTGAAGTCGTCGAAGCTTGCCGCCCCGCCCTCGTTTTCGACGGGAAAGCTAGGAATCGTTCCGTTCGAGAAGTTCGGCGCGCGCATCCCCACGGCAAAGCTCTACTGCACCGGCAGCTCCTGCGACTCTGCTCCGTCCAGCGGCACCCAATCGACCTCTTCTGGCTCCGGCTCCGGCTCCGGCTCCAGCACCGACGGCGATGGGACGGCTTCCGGCGGCACCGGCTCATCAAGCAAGATGCCCATCATCATCGGCGTTGTCGTCCCCATCGTCCTCCTAGCCCTGATCGTCCTCGCCGTATTATACTACCTGCGACGCCGCAAGCGCCAGCAGCAGACGAGGTCGGTATCCGTACAGGAAAAGGTCACCACCACCACGACCAGCGAGGAGAGTCTCGAGGGGAGCGACTACGGGTTCACCGTGACCGTGTCTGGCGGCGTAGCGAACAAGGACAAGGAGGCTACAACGCCTGAGTTCTTTCTGGGCGTGCCCGGGGCATTGCCTATCATCCCAGAGGAGAGGTTCTCACAGTGCTGGGATCTGGAGGGGACGAAAGTGAAGAAGGCACTCGGAAGCGTCAGGAGCGGCTCGGAGACGAGAGGAGGAAGCGGTTCCAGTTCGGAGAAGAGTGAGCGGAGGAGAAGTAGGCAATAATTTGAGTGCTATTAGGTACCTGGGTGTAATTTGGTTGTAATTTCAACGTTGTGCATAGCAAAGGAAGAAAAGGAGGAATAGAAAGTATTGAAGAAAACGATCTCGAGTTTACCGAGGGCCTAGGAAGACCAAACGAAAGGAAACGGTGAGAGCTGAGTTGAGAAAACTTTAAAAAAAAAAAAAATGAGGCGTAACCGCGGCCATTCGAATCCCAAGCAAGTCTCTCTGCGTTGGGGGCGGCCGACCTGCAGTCACTGCAATCTAACTACGCCATAGGCGATCCTCGCTCGATTGTTGATTGAGGTTCTGGGAAGGTGGGCTATATGGTCCTGGCGGGGGTTTGAGAAAGATCGGATGGAATCATGGGCGGTGGTGGTTAACCCCGCGCTGGTGGGAAGCTGCGCGGCGCCGGTACGAGCCGGAGCTGGAGGGGACAGGAATGAACCAGGTACAGTCTTCAATCTTGGGCTCGCATCACGATGACAATCACGAATGCGCAAAGTGTTTGAAGTCTTGAGGTTCTCACCGGTTCTGGTAGCTGCCAGTTCCGAAACCGTAAAGTCTCGAAGTCCCACTGCGGCACGTCGCGACAACTGCGCATCGACGACCGATGTGCGACCTCCCGATTCGCGGCAGCCAAGCCGTAGCCAGGCACGCAAAGGCAGGAAGGAATGCAGCCAACGTCATATGCCAGCATCAGTTGAAGCAAGACGTCACACTCGCCGGAACGATCTCTCCGCACGGGTTTTGCCGCAGCCCGAGCCGCAGGGCTGGAGAAACCGGCTGGTAGTGTGGTTTGCGCGGCTGGGATGATCGCATTGTTTGTGGCCCTGCCCCGACTCGTTCAACAGCAAAGAAACCGTGACGTCATCGCCACCACCTACCTCATCAACACCACGCAGCTCCCGAGCTTATAAAACGACTTCACCACCTCAAACCGTTGCACTAACACCAAACCAACCACCAATTCTAAAACACCACACCACCATCCCAAACTCAATCCAAAAACAGCAACACCATTAAAATGGCCATCACAAACGCCGTCACCGACCTCGTCTCCTCGATTTACGAGCTCCTCGCTTCGTTCGTCGGCGCAGTGTACACCATCGTGCACTCCTTCGTCATGGGCATCTTCAGCCTCTTCGCCGGCTTCTTCGCCTTCATCGCCGACATCTTCAAGGGCGTATTTGACATTGCAGGCGGCGTTGGCAAGTTCGTCACAGGTAAGCTCCTTCCCTTCTCGTTCCTCGGTCCTTCAAACCTGGTCCTTCCTCCCTCCTTTCGTCTGCCAGTGTTCCAAAATGCGACAGAAAGCTCACACAACTCGTCACAGGCAACATCGTCATCCTGGGCATCATTGGCGCGGGCGCATTCGCCTACTTTCGATTCACGCAGCAGGGCCAGCTCCAGGCGCAGGGGAAGCGTCCCATCGCCGCGAAGAAGACGAACTGAGCGTGCAGGCTGCCATAGCAATAATACCATCTCATATTTATGACGTCATGTCTGGTCGAGACTTCGGAGGAGGGATTGGTGGGAGGCCGGAAATAAGTCATTTCATTTCATTACGGCGGGGACGGGTCGGGATGCGCTAGGCTGGAGACTGGAGATACCCTACGGAGAATCGGAGTGTATGATCAACTGGGAAGGGGGGAGGGGATTGTATCACAGGCAATGTGTTAGATAGGCGAATTCAAGGAATATCCTAAGACTTTTCGAGGGCGGCAATGTCACAGGGAATGTAAATGTGTCGCTGCCGTCAGATGAGAACCTGCCCATGTGGCAGGGAGCCCAAAAGCAGGACGGACAAAGCATCCCAGGCACGTCTTACCAGGCCAACTCTCAGCATCATCTCATGATAGGGTTCCTATTGACTGTGGTTCTTAGTCTAAAGACCACCTCCCGAATAGCCCGCCTATATCTATTGCCGTGTCTTGTCCGTTGTATCCATATCCGTTTCCGTCTCCATATCCGTTTCCGGTCCATTTTGTCTATCCGTATCTATGTGCTGTCCGTGTCCGAGGCGCGGCGATACCAGCGCAAACACTTGCCAGCGCCAGCCTGTTCCCTCACACCAGACACCTCTCATGACACGACATCCTCATCCTCATCTCCAAATTCCCCTTTCTGACCACAAATCTGGTCCCATCCGTCCTGCAGCACCGGACGGGCAGGTTGGACATGATCCCAGTATGAATACCTGATGAGTGGCCCTGGAATCGACTCCAATTCCTCGGCCATGGTCTCCATGCACTGCTCATCGCGGCCCTCGATGGCACGCCGCAGCAGCAGCGTCCTCGGGAATGTCATGCGCCCTCCAAACTCGGGTTTATAAGCGTGCTTCCAGACTGGATTTTGGAGCTTTTTGAGCTGAGACTCAACATTCATGAGTGTGTTGAGTACCGTGGCTGTGAAAGAAAGATAGTTGAAGCCGGACATGTGGCTGTCGCCACAGATGTCGGCCACGAAATCCGCTTTGAGGAGCTTTAACATGTGGCCCCCCGTGAGCGGCAATCCCGAAGGACCGTTCCTATACAACCGCGCCTCTGCCTTAGTCAGAGTCTCACTAAACCGCGGAAGCTGCGCCATCCTGTCCTCCAAACCCCTGACCTCAGGATTCGCCCTCAGCCGCTTCACCAGCTCCGTTTCTTCAAGCCGAAATCTGCCGGTATCTTTCTCCAACACACGCGCTGTTTGCTGCAACCGGATCCACCCAAGGGCCGACTGGGGCACAACGTCTGCGTCCGCGATCCGGCCCGGGTTCCACTCGGCCTCCCTGTACGAAATCAATGCCGATCGCTCCTGTGTAATACCGCTGTCCCGGTAAAACCGGTCAAGATCCGAGAGGAGGACATTCCGGACATCGCTGATCGGACCCGCATACGTGCGGGTCGTTTGCCGCGGCCGGACAACCTGCCGGATGTGCCAGGCCGTGCGGCCGGTCTTGGCCATCAGGGCCTCGGAGAACTTGGCCGACGGGCGCTGGCTGTTGTTGTTGAAGAAAATCCCGGAAAACAGCCCGTTCACCGCCGCAAACACGTGGTGTTGCGGGGATTTGATGTAGCCGCGATGGGCCAGCATGTTGTGCATGTGCGCCATCAGCGTCACCTCCGGGAAACGCTCCCAGGTGTACATCCCGAGAAGCTGGGCAAGCTCCATGCCCTCTGCGAGGCCGACGCCACACAGGAAGGGTGAGTATTCCCAGAGGCCGTTGGCGCTGCTGTTTGTGAATCGAGAGGCAAGGGTGTTGTTTGGGTCATTTATATACATTGACTTTCCAAGCCAGTCCTCAAAATGGCAGAGGATTCTGTCCGTCGCCGCCTTCACCTCCTCTTGGTGTTGGCTCAGATTACCGTACCACTCCTCATGCACTTTCAGCGTGTCTTGAAGCAGACCTGCTCCCCGTGGAAATTGTTCCATGAAACGGCTGACATCTCGTCGCGGGTGGAAGTTTTGAGCAGGCTCGCCAACCCGGTCACCCTTGTAGGGATCGATGAACCAGCCGCGCGACACTGCGAAAGAGTCGATGACGCATTGCAGCTGTAGGATATGATGCGGTAGGATCTTTCTCATCACATCCGTCATATCGTCCCCCTTCTGCATCGCAAGCTCTGTAATGGTAGCGGCAAGAGAGGTCAGCCCAAAGAGCCTTCTCTCCTGACCACAGGGACCCGTTTCAGACCAATCAATCTCCTCAAGCTTGACCTTCTCATCCCGGCCGCCCTGGGTGATCGGGGAGGAATACACGTTGACCAAGTCGTAAAGCCAGTTGATAATGTACACTCGGCGCCATTGGAGCCTCTCCTCCTTCTGAGCACCCTGGAGGTCGAATTTCAGATCCCAATTCTTGATCTCTTTGAGCATCTTCTTTGTCGGCCTGCCGCTCCGCGTCTTTCGGAAGTCCCTGATAAAGTAGCAGAGCGCCTCCATTGTTCTCACCATGAAATGCTCGCTGTGCTCAAAGACCACCTCCTTCATAGCCTCCGTGCCACTCGCAGGCTCAGTGAGCAGTGCCAGGGGACGCTCGAGACTCATCTGCCCAGGCTTCCCACCCGTGAGCGCCGTCAGAATCTCCATGTAGCTATCCAGCCCCGGAAAGTCGACAAACACCTCGCACTCATTCCGTCGGACCATCTGGATTGCAACATTCGACAGACATCCTGCAACCGCGGTGTTCAGATCGCCATACGCCGCCTCCCGCCAGAAGCCCTGGAGTGTCTTGCGCAAGGCTGTCCATTCCGCCGCGAGCATGTTTGCGACGACGAGGTAGTCCATCAATCCCTCCTCTTCCGTGACGATTCGGTATCCTTCGATCGGGATCCGCTTTGCCTCGGTTGTGGGCGCAGGCTTTGGTGGCTTTTGGTTCTTCGACTTGCCACGCTTGGGCTTTTTCGACTTCTTCGATCTCGGCTGCTGTCTTCCCTTCGAGGGTCCGGGCTTGTCGAGATGCGCATCGGAGGCCTCGCCGTCTTCGTCGTCACCTGCGGTGGGATCTTCAAAGCCGAGCATGCTGAACTTGTTGGTCAGCAGCAGCAGATTGAGCTCGTCCTGGCCTCTGAGCGGCGACTCTGGTGTGTCGGGGTTCACATCATCACCAGCGGCCTGAGAACTCATGCTCCCACTGAGGATATGGAAGGCTGTGGTCAGCGTCTCAATGAACGACTCATGCGCTTCATTGCTTTTTTCCAGTTCTCGGTCGCCGGGGTATGTTTGAGCAAGGGCCTTGAACGAGGCATGGAATGCCTTCCTGGCATCGATGACTGAGCGAAAGAGATGTAAGACTGCGGGCGGAACCTCATTGATGTGCAGCGAGATGAGCTCAGCAAGGGAGATGAGGCTCGATTTCGTGACCTGGCCGGTGGTGTTGATGGTGAGGCCACTGGTACGGTCATTGAGGTGTTCGATGATGGTGTTCGAGGTGTTGACGACCCAGTAGATCAAGTGATTCGTGTTTCGCTTGTACCACTGGTACGCGCTGTATCTCTGAGTCGCCATTGATACTTACTTCAATGCCAGGTTGGGATCAAAGATGTTGACTCGATGAGAAAGAAATCGCGATGGTGGTTTAGGAGAAGCAGGATCTGCTCTGTGGGTGGCGGGGTAAAATGTGCAGAAGAGTTCGCAGAGGACTGCTAGCAATGTGTAGACGATTGCAGCCCACTTGACTGGGAGGGCACGGAAGAGGACCGATCAATGCAGAGTTTTCTTTGCTGAAGCCCTATGGAATTTTGATCCCAACTCCTATCTCTTAGCGCCTCCATAACATCGGACGAGTCCTGCTCACATTAGCCATCATCTTGCCGTGCGTGACCAGACCTGTCAAAGGTTCAGAAGAGACATACAGTTCTGGATTGCTGGGAACAACAAGGCCTCGGCTTACCATATTATAAGTGAATTATTTTGTGTCCAGGTGACATCTTCAGGAGGTACGTGGTCTGAAATAGATTGGCTCTGTGAGGCTAACAACCTACCTCGCAGGTAGGTACCTAGATTGCTAGCAGTTGAGTTGTCAATCTTGCCGTGTAAGGTATTGAGCTTGGAGTTCTCCCGGGACATCTTTAACTACTTTATAGATAAAGTTTGGTTACATTCGGTCGGTGCCCGTAACGGCTGGGTTTCCAGCTTGCTGTTTTGTCTCCCCCAGTCACACCCAGGGCTGAGAGGGTGTGGTGTGGGTCATGGGCTGTTTTGTTGTCCGTTTGTCGAACCTGCAGGTAAATGAGGAAAGCTTAAGTCGATGCCAGCAGGGACAAAGCTTCATGGCCAAGTCAACCAGTAGCTGCACAGCATCCCGTCTGCTCTGGCTGGAGATGGCGCTTGAGAGAAGTTATGTCTCTTCAACATCGAAGGGGACGACCTGGTCGAAATCCTTCCCTTATCCGGAGGACAGTGGATTGATCAGGCGTAGTTGCTCTTCTTCCTCGTCCACAGCAATGGATGGTGATGACTCTGCGAGCTCTCGACCTCGGCCGACCGCTTCTCCGTCACAAGAAGACCGTAAAAGACGGCAGTTGGGAGGCCGTCTCGGATCATCCCGACAATCAGTTGCCATAGGGAGGATGTTGGTTGTGCACTCTCTCGCACCCTCCAAATATTTGGAAATATCACCCGGCCATCGACAGTTGAAAGCCGACAAGAGTCATCCAATGCTTCCAGATGCGCTAAAAGACAAGAGTTGGTATCAATACTAGCGCTTTTTGAAAACCCTGCACTACGGCCGCTGCTTTGGTCAATGTTCACTCGTGCCTTCCATTTCCCAATCAAGTCGGCCGCAAGCACCTGGCAGCCATTGGGGCAATTTGATTCCTGCGTTTGTCGGCCGACAGGTTCTTTCTCTCCTGCGCAACTACCCGTGGACCCCGCCATCCTGCTTCTTTCCCAGGCTTCATCTACCAAACCACCATCGCGGTTTCCTCTTCGCTTCACTCGCGCGCAGAACACAACCATGGCGACGCGCAACTCGTACCAGGCGTACAAGCGAGACACCAGTCGCCTCATCTACTGGATTGTCAAAACTTCAAACGCCATCATCAAACGCGTCGATGGCTTCGAATTCCCCGTCAACACCTCAGGTGAGATCACCAGGTCAAGCTTCATTTCGCTCGCGAGCCTTATCGCCAAGCACATCGACGAGACGCCCCCTACTATCATGCGTCTCTTTCGATCAGTCATCTACGCCAGGCTCGATTTTCACGCCGTCTTCCTCGAAATCGCCGGCAAGAACCCCAGCCCAGAGATGGAACAAAGCAACGCGGCGCACAAATCTTTCATCGACACGTTAAACACGGCCTTTCATGTCCTCGGCGGTGATTCGTGGATGAAGGCCGAATCAGATGCTCGTGGCAAGAAACCGAATGAGCGCGAGCTGCCTTCGGACACCCAAGATGACCTCGATCGATTGCTTTTGGCCAATAAGTTCAGCCTGCTCGACCTCGACGAGACGCATGCGACCGAGAGCGAAAAAGAAGCATCGGCTGAGGCTACCGCCCGTTCCCACAAGAGCCACGTTCGCAAAGCGAAAAACGGCAAGAAGGCTAAGCGCGGCAAGACAGCGAAGGGACGCCGGGACAAGTCAGCTGCAGACGAGGTCCCTATTAGATCCTATCGTATCATAATAGACGAAAAGGGCGCCTTTACCGAATACATCATTGCGGTTATGTCACTGGTCAAAGAGTGGACATATCTTCGCGAATTCATCCAAGCAGGGTGGGAGGGCGCCGCATACGACAATTTACACACTGTGCAGGTTGGTTGTGTTTCGAATATGGCCATCAAGATGCTCCAACGCAGTGAATCGGCCCTGTCAATCGAATTCCCGGAGCTAGACTCATACGAAGCTTTGATGAGAGCCACCAACTTCGTCGTACTACAAGAGAAATCGACTGGTTGCGGCACAACTCGCCAAGCCTCATCTTCCGAAGATATCGACACATCCGATAACGGTGAAGAGGACCGCCAGATCGACTGGCTCAGAGAGCAGTTCATGTTCTACACATTTGTGGACCTTATGAGTTTCCTCGACGACTTCCAGAAGACACGGAGCGGCAAGCCCACGAAGCGGATGCTGAAACAAATTAGTGACTGGGACCCAAATTTTGACCTCCAGGAAGCAAGTCGTAGCGACAGAATTTTGTGGCGCCGGGCATACACCATCAACTGGCTCTACGACCTGGTGAACTTGTATTCGTCTCCCGTCATGCTGAAAATCCGCGCTCAGGGCAACAACAACAACCAAGCGCTCGATGATATCGACTGGTCAGTCTCAGGCCCCTGTGGCGAGCAGAGAAGACTCTTCGGGCTCAACGAGTTTGCCAGCGTCATCACGAATCTCGCCATGCAGAAAGAGGGAACCAATGTCTGCAACAAGATTCTTCCACACCAACTCTTCCAGCTGCAGTTGATTGTTGACTCGATGGCTGCCACGCGCGGCTGGAAGACAACCTCTCGCAAACATTTGCTTCGAGACCCTCCTGCGGACTTCCTTCCCAGACGCGATATTGATCAGTTTCTGCATGCAAACAAAGAGAAAAGTGGTAGGGGGTTCCTGGAAGGTGCCTCGATGCTGCAGTTCGAGCTGGAGTATGATGCCTATCTCTGTAGAAACCCCCATCTATATCAAGGAATTCACGATCTTGTGGGAGATGTCAGGGAAAATTTCCGCGACTGGCTCGGGCAGTCCCAGTTCATTCATGTTGTACCCAGCGCTACTAGTATCCCTCCCTCGCGGTTCAGCCAGACAAATGAGAACGGCTTATGGGAGTACTCGCCTTTCCTCTGTGGCGTTGGGCTCATGGAAGCGCTTGAGATTGCCAATCGGCTCGGCATGCAGCTTTGGGATCGTTTTCCAGAGGTCACGTTGCTTATGCACCTCCACAACATGCTCGTCCAGAAAGGATATCTGAAAGAGCGCAACCATCTTTTTCACTGTCTGGAGACACAGTGGGGAAAAGAGTTCTTCGGGCATTCAAAGAAGCCAACGGCCGACTCGGATTTTCAGCGCGCCCTGATGGCACATCTCGGTCCTCGCAAACTCAACAAGCCTGGAACGATACGACCCCGGAAGATGACGATCAATTCCATCCACGACATCTTGGGATCTGGACTGGAGATATTTCAAAAGAAATCGGCCTTAGTTACATACCGCCGAGCAAACTGGGACCCGGAGCGCATTCCCGACGATGACGTGCCGGTACAATGGATGCTCATGATGGTCCGCGTTGCACAAACCCCGCTCGTCGTGGACCGAGCCACAGGTGTCTCCCGAATAAAGGAGACCGACTTGGTAAAGCGAGTAGCGGAAGTAGGAGGAGTCGATGATGAATGGCTCGATTTCACAACATCCATGTGGCGCAGGAAGGACTCCCGTAACGCTGCTTCGGACTGGTCCCGTGTTGAAGGTGGCCCACTTGGCTTGAATATGGGAGGAACCGAGCTGCTCAAATTCCTCGCGATGGACATTGAGAGAGACGTGCGGGGCGACGAGCCCCTCTCGGGCTTCAACTACGTCTACGCCACGGCGATGTTCATGAACTTGTTCCATGAGATCGAACACGAGCTATCAAAGGCTCAAAGCCCGACATTAGCGCTCGCCAAGAAATACGGGGCCATCTTCACACCTTTATTCCGGCTGGAGCTGGTTTACCATGCCCTCTCTGAGAGAGACGAGAAATCCTTGGAGATTATCGCGGCTGTATTTGAGAGACATCAGGCGCATGGCTTTGAGCATATCTACTGGGGTCGTCTCGAACGTCTATTCGACGAAGAGACAATGGCATTACTGGACATCCTCGATCCAGCAAAGCAGGGCCTAAGTGGCGCAGAAACAAAGGCGATGCTGCAGAAACTCATTCCAAGACAAATGGGCCAAGAGGAAAAGCCCAGACCTGCGGTGAAAATAGTGCTGGGGACCTGAACTCCATGCTGGGGTCTTTCAGAAGGTGTGAATACTGGGGTAAGGGAGCGAGATGGTTCAGGCAGGGTTTTGCCCTACTATGGCCATGCCTTGGACACGGACCTGGATACCTCTAGGTTATATGTTCAGGAAGTTCAGTCTTCAGGCTAGGAATCACCACTGAATTGAGTACAGACCCCCAACATGATGCTATAGTTTGGCTTGGTGAGACTTGTCCTCGATGCGCGTAATGTGATAAGCCCAGGGCTTGCTGCCGACACAGGACTGTGTGAGGATTCCGACAGCCTATGTTCGCACGGAAGAGTGAGACCATTTTTTCTGGCCCTAGCCTTCGTACAACGTGTACGAACAAGACACCAGTCGCCCCGTAAGAAAGAAATACACGCGGCAGGAGGTTTCGAGTGTATCCCCGACAAAACACTGACCTCTCGAAAAGAGGCTGATTGTTTGGTCCATGGGGAAACCTCCCATCTGTGCCACATCATCCTACACAACTGAGACAAACGAACCCTTCGGAAAATCAAGCAAACTATCGGCACCATATCTGATTTCACTTAACAATGACCAAATTGTTTCAAATGTTCAGATTCAAGCTATCCATTCCTATACGCCACTCCGCTCATAATATCCAAGAAAGCAGAGAGATACAAATATGATCGAGGTGGGACTCGCGTATTACAGCCCAAGATAGAACAAGAAGAGAAGAGTATTTACGCTGCTTGCAAAGCCCCGCTCCGGACAAAACAATCCAAATCTCCAAACCGCCTTCTCGCCGCTCGATGCATCCGCCGCTCAATGCTCAAAAATGCCGTAATGCGATCTAACGAAAATCATCCATCGTCGATACCCAGTGGTCATTGCTTCGTATGCTGCTCCAAACGTGATGAAACGTGTCAAACACGCCAGGCTCTATCCTCCTAGTATTGGGGCTCAGCAGCGCTTGCGCTTTCGTACTCCTCGTCACCCTTCCCCTTCCGCACAATGACAGGGTACGAGGCACGGCCGTCATCCTCTTTCTCTGTGTCCGATTCAGTCTTCTCGCCGTCCTTCTTCTTCTTGTGCTTCTTGGCCTTCTTCTTGTCGACCTCGCTGTCACCTTCGTAGGCGCCATCCTCTTCCTCCTTCTTTTTCCCTCGGGCACCCCCAGCGTTAGCCTGAGCATTGTCGAGGTCAACGCCGCCTTTCTCGCCCATTCCTCCCTCCTCAAGGCCGTCACCTTCCATGACGATACGCAGCTCCAGGTCCTCATCTTTAGAGTAGACGCGGAGGCCAACAACGCAGATGGCGTTCCATGGATCAGGACCCTTCTCGTCCTCGCTCTCGTCGCGGTATTTGCTTACAACAGCCGCGCCCGGTGGGGGAGGGGCTGTCATGCGCGGCTTCCGTGTCATATCATCGCTGCTGTAGAGCTCTTCCCACTCCTCAACCGGCGATGCACTCGACTCGCCGTCCGAGGTGACATACATGTTGGGAGCTTTCTTTGTCGGGGCTGAGCTCCTGGGCGCACTTTGACTTGGGGCGGGCTTGGGAGCTGGCGCTGAAGTGGCAGCAGCTGGCGGAGCCGGTGGTGGCGCACCAGAAACCTTGGAAGCATCGGCAGGCGGTACTGGCACCTTCTCCTTGTCCTGGCCATCCGCAGCCGGTGTGGACGGGGTGTCACTTTTTGGGGTGTCCTGTGGGCTTCCCGAGGAATCAGAGCCGCTCGTCGAGGGAGCCTGCCCTTCCGAATCTTTAGCATCCTTCTCGTCAGCTTTCTTCTCAGAACCGTCGTCAACTTTGTCTTTGGACGCATCGGCCTTGTCTTCGGCATTTTCTTCGGGCTTGTCCTCGGACTTGCCCTCAGCCTTGTCGTCAGACTTCTCGGACTTTTCTTCAGGGGTCTCCTTGGGCTTGTCTTCGGACTTCTCTTCGGGCTGCTTGTCGGAAGGAAGGTCGTCTTTCTTCTCAGGGCTCTCCTCGTCCTTCTTCTCCGGAACTTTGTTGTCCGGCCCCTCAGCAGGCGCGTCGGCGTCTTTATTTTCCGACTCATCCTGCTTCTTGTCACCTTGGCTGTCCGATTGAGGGTCGGACTTGCCAGAAGCGTCAGGCTTGTCATCCACTTTCTCATCGCACTTCTCGTCGGACTTCTCGGATGCTTGCTCTTCAGTCTTTTCGACGGCAGGGGATGCGGTAGGTGATTGTGAAGGAGATTGAGACGGGGTCTGGGATGGGGTTTCGGCTGGGGTGAGTATGGGGGTGCCCTCTGGTGTCTCGTCATCATCAACATCTCTATTCTCCCCTTCCGGCCTGTCTTCGGGCTTGTCGCTGTCTTTTGCAGCCGCGTCCTCCGTTTTGCCCTCAGTCTTGTCGTCTTTGAGCTTCTCCTCTTTCTTCTCGTCGCCGGGTTGCGTCTTGTCGACACTCCCCTCTTCGGCTTTCTTCTCCTCAGGCATCTCGGTAGGACTGACAGCCTTTTCCTCCTTCTTCTCTTCTTTGGGGTCGGGGGTTTCTTCGGCCGGCTGCTCCACTTTTGGGGGCTCCTCGGTCTGGACCGCTTGATCCTGGGGCTTCAGACCCTCGGCCAGGCGCTTCTTCTCGTCGCGGGCCGCCTGCTTGGCGGCAAGTTTCTCGTTGTTTTTACGCCCTTGCTTCTTGGTGATGTCCCGGTTGAGGTGGCGCTTCTCCCACAGGCGATGGCGCTCCTTGATACGCGCGTCGCTCGCCTTCTTCTGATCGGACTTCTTGCGAAGCTTCTTGACCGCTTCGAGATGAGCAGCGGCCTTGCTATGGGCGAGATCGTAAGCGTACCCAACCTGGGCAAGCTTCTCGTTCTCGGCACGCTTCTTGCACTCGCGCTTCACGACATCCTCGATGCTGGGGACTTCGGTGTCGCGCTCACCGATTACGCTGATGAAGACGCTGTAGCTGCCTGGTAGCATGCTGGGCAGCTCGATGGACACGGATCGGTCCATCAGGTAGTTGCCGTGGCTTCGAACGATGTAGTCTTCAGGGTCGGGTCGGTCCAGTTCATGCAGTCGGAACTGGAGCCGGAACGAGTATTGACCAGTCAATCCCTTGAAGTACCGGTTGTCGAGCTGGCTCAGCACCAGCACCAGGGGAGACTCGCGCGTCAGCTTGATATGGAACTTCTCGTTGTATTGCGGCTTCCAGGGCACCTCGACGCCAATCCATCTTTGGCAGCACCGCCAATCTGGGTCTCGGAAAAGACGGGTGCGATCAAAGTGCTGGTACTTGCGGAGCAGATCCTCGTATGAGATCCAGAAGACGCTGTCGCTGCCGAACTGGTGGCCCAGCTCTTGTTGCACCTCGGTCGTCCACTCTTTCGAGCCATCTGACCAAGCGCCTTCCCAGATACCCTTCTTGGTTTTGCCCCAAGGATTTCTGCATTGATGTTAGCAACGTCCTCCGTCAAGAAGGAAGGGCTGTAAACTCACCTGAGCTTGAGCAGGCGTGTGCCGTTCTTGAGCGTGCGCGCCTCCATCACAACGTAAGCGTGACCTTCAGAGATGCCCTCACGATCGCCGTAGCCGCCATCCAAGAGTCCTGTGCTGCATCCAAATAGGAACTCCTCGTTCACTCTGCTGAGTTCGTTCTCCCAGAACCCATCGAGATCGAGAATATCGGATGCTAGAAGCTCTGTGGTCACGCCGCCGGAGAGATCCTCCAAACCCTCACCAATCCAGCCTCCAGACAGAGACGCGTAGTCACCGTGGGCCTTGGCATACGCCTTCTCTATGAGAGGGACCCACGTCTCGTTTTGGTTCTTGCATTGCGCGAAGAAGAGCGCTTTGGAGCCTGTCTGGTATGTCTGGCGGTAGACACGCTCGACATCCTCGCGGTCGATCTGCTGCAGCAAATCACGCTGCATGCTGGGGGAGTCCCAGCACGGTGATTTCAGATACAGCTTGTCGTCAATGATGGAGTAGATCCACTCGCCATCTATGGAGCGTCAGCAAGACCATCGTCACACGTGCATCTCGCGGGCGGGTTACTTACCGCGGTAGAAGACGAAACCGTAAATGCCAATTCGGGTGTCATACTCGACGCAGATGCGCTTGATACCGTCTGGGACATTGGCGAGGCCTGAAAAGCTTGCCATCAACCAGCAGTCGCCCAAGCTGCCTTGTTTGACATCTGACCCACTAAGGGTACCCATGAAAGTTGGTTTCTCAAAGATCTCGTGGACGCGCTTGACAGCCTTGGGCACCACGGAGCTCGGATTGAGCATGGTCGACATGCTTAGATCGAACTTGGTGCGGCCCAGTGTGTTCAGGCAATGGCCCTTCTCCATCTTCAGATCCCAATCCTGTTGGAAACGCCCATGTTAGCCATCCGCTCTGTCCGAATATTGGATGGAGCCGCTTAGGAGTCCTGCGATCCCGCCGAAGCCAAGCGACATGCGGCCAGCCTGCAGCCGAAACGCAGGGCGGCCGGCAGGTACGGTAAACGGCTCGGCGTGGCACTTACAAGATCCCAGCCCGGGTCTCGGTAGCGCATGTTCACCCTCCGACATTCTTGTATGATCTTTCTGACTTTGCGCCGGCACTCTTCGGCCGCGCGCTCGTATCCGGCGTTGAGGAGCTCATTGGATCTTTCGGAGATGGTCGGCGGAAGAACGGGATCGAATGGCAGAACTGAAACTGCCTTGTTGAACCTTTTGTTGCTGAATCGCTTCCAGATGCGATTGATGCTCTGCTGCGGGGGCAGCTTGCGCTTCTTCTTCTTCTTGTTCGCGTCGGTCGTGGCTGTCGTTGCTGGGACCGTCCCCTTGTGCTTGCGGTAGCTGTATTCGTCGTCCGTGTCGGACGAGGACGAGTAGCCGTGCATGTTGAAGAGGCTGTCGTGGACCCCGCGGTCGGAGGACCGTAGCGATGGAGCGGTGAGTTCGAACCCGGAATCTGCAAAGGGCAGGCACAGAACGTGTTCGTAGATGCAATAGAACGGATCAAAAGCCGCTTCGAACGGCAGTCGAGCTATATGCAGTATCTGTGACAATTCCGTCGTGAGTCAAGCTGTCCCCTATAGCTGGTTGGGAATAGGGGAAACAAAAGGGGCTTTGGCGATCTAGAACCGCTTGCCGGCACAGG